>Ga0272441_10000167_pt1 | contig 146930 bp, 146 predicted proteins | sample SSMProp6N_FD_193582 | JGI IMG/M metagenome (GOLD analysis project Ga0272441, IMG submission 193582) | Marine sediment archaeal communities from Little Sippewissett salt marsh, Falmouth, MA, United States - SSM-Prop-6N | ecosystem: Environmental > Aquatic > Marine > Wetlands > Sediment ...
TCCGATGGCCTCAACGATCGCGAGAAGGTGCACCTCGATCACCGGCCCGGGGTCGATCACGGCGACTTCGAGGCCGTCGGCTACGAGATAGGTGTTCGTGCCCGGGCCGGTGTAGATGCTTGGGTTAGGCGCAAGCACCCGCTCGACCGTCACGGCGAGCCGATCTCAGTGTGTGTCTCAGCTCCTGATCTGCTGATGGACTCGAGTGCTGAAAGTAGTGCCGGATCGGACTCCCCGGCGGCCGCCTCCATGAAACCCGAGTCGTCGGGCATCAGAATCGCGACCTGTCCATCGACCGTCGCGAGCCTCGGTTGAATCGGCTCGACGCCCGGCAGGTCTTCGATGTGTTTACGCAGGCTCGCTGTGGACCCGAACCCTCCGAGCAGGTCGAGGATCTTGCGGGTCGGGAACGCAACATCCCACTCTCCCGCATCGGCCTTTTCCATCGCATCACACGGCCGGATCCATGTGGCCTCAACCACTTCGAGGCGGTCGACGATCGGTTCGAGACCTGCCGACACGGCGGTCGCGAAGAACCGGGTGTCGAATCGGATGGGCAGCGGCTCCGGCGTGATCCAGTTCGCGAAGTAATGCAGCGATTCCCCAGAGAAACGCTCATCTCGTTCCAGAACGGCGGAGTACACCGCCTCGTCCGTTGGGCGATCGGAGCTGACGACGGGCCCGCTCTCGAGCAACCAAATCCCGGCCTCTTCAACGAGCTCTCTTGCGGCGGCGGCGCTCCATGGGAGCATCTCCGTGCTGGAGCACACCACGGCGCGCCGTGCCAGATCGAGGTCGTCGGTCGCGTCGACGGCACCGCCGGGGAATACCCAGGCTCCCCCCATGAACCGCGCCTCTGGGTTCCGCCGGACCATGAGGACTTCCAGGCCGTTGGGTGTATCGCGAACCAGACAGATCGTGGAAGCCGGTCGCGGAGCCCCGCTCACGGCACGATGGTCCAGCGATTCGCCGATCGGGCGACGAACCAGCGTCGAATCGCCTCTCGCACAGCCGGGATCAGCAGGAGGAATCCGGCGGCATCGGTGAGCAGGCCGGGTGTGAGGAGGAAAGCACCCGCGATGACGATCATCACTCCGTGGGCGAGTGAGGACGCGGGGACCACCCCTTGCGTAAATTCGGCCCGAACGGTCTGAACGGCTTCTCGCCCCTGACGTGCAACCAGCCAGGAACCGACGAAAGCCGTGACGATCACCAGCCCGATGGTCCACCAGACACCAACAGCCTGGCTGAACGCGACAAGGAGAGCGATCTCGATGATTGGGACCACCACAAACGCAGTAAAGAGAATCCAACGCCAACGCACGGGCCGAGGATACCGGTACCGGTAGTCTGCGCACGTGGACCCTCGTGACCTTCCATCCGTTGATGCGCTCGCAGGCCACCTCGCCGGCGAATTCGACGTGCCGCGCAGTCTGCTCGTCACCATCACGAGGCAGGCGGTCGACGAGGCACGCTCGGCTATCGAGGGGGGTTCCGCTGCCGATCCCGCGACGATCGCCGCCGATCGGCTCCGCGTGTTGGCATCTTCCCGGCTTCGCGGCGTTGTGAACGCCACCGGGGTGCTGCTCCATACGAACCTCGGCAGGGCACCAACCGTTGGCGCCGACGTATCGCGGGCCAGCAACCTCGAACTCGATCTCGAGACCGGTGCCAGGGGAAAACGATCGACCTACCTGAACAGGCTGATTGCATCCACGGTCGGAGCCGAGGCTGCCCTCGTCGTGAACAACAACGCTGGAGCCCTCTTCCTGGCACTCGCCGCACTTGCCGGCCGTGACGGCCGCGTCGCGGTGTCGCGAGGCGAACTGATCGAGATCGGCGGATCGTTCCGCCTCCCCGACCTGATGACCGCGTCGGGGGTACACCTTGTCGAGGTCGGTACGACCAACCGGACGAGGGCGAGCGATTTCACCTCAGTCCCCGGATCCGTTGAGGCTGTCCTCAAGGTCCATCCCTCGAACTACCGCGTCGAGGGCTTCACCGAGGAGGTGCCGTTCTCGGAGATGTCCGCCGTCGCCGCCACCTTGGATGCGCCGTTCATCGCCGACGTCGGAAGCGGCCTCCTGGACACCAACGCCCCCTGGATCGCCGGCGGCCCACCAGCCTGGCTTGCGGCCGAGCCGGGAGTCCGGCAGACGCTCGAAAAGGGGGCGGACATAGTGCTGTTCTCGGGCGACAAGCTCCTCGGCGGTCCACAAGCCGGAATCGCCGTCGGCCGTGTTGCGTCGATCGAGCGGATGGCGACGCACCCCATCGCCCGTGCGCTGCGCATCAACAGCCCCACGATTGCCATGCTGACGACCACGTTCGAGGCCTATGCCTCTGGAGCGGCCACGTCCCTTCCCTTCTGGACAATGGCCACAACACCCACCGAGGTGATCCACACTCGAACGCAGGCGGTGCTGGAAGCGTCGGGCGCGCCCGGAGCAATCGTCGACGGGGAGTCGCTCCCCGGGGCCGGTACGGTTCCCGGCCTCTCCATCCCGACACCGGTTGCCCGTCTGAACGGCCGGGAGGAGTACGTCTGGCGGACCCTCGCCGACCACGAAACGCCCGTCATTGCTGCGCGCAGGGACGGCGCCGCACTGCTGAATCTGCGGTCCGTCCATCCCGATGAGGACTCGATTATCGCCGCGGCGTTGGCTGAGATCTGATGCCGATCATCGGAACGGCGGGGCACGTCGACCATGGCAAATCCACGTTGGTACAGGCGCTCACCGGGCGAGACCCCGACCGATGGACCGAGGAGAAAGAGCGGGGCCTCACCATCGACCTCGGTTTTGCATGGGCTTCAATCGGTGACAAGGCAGTGGGGTTCGTCGACGTTCCGGGTCACGAACGATTCATCAAGAACATGCTCGCCGGTGTCGGGGGTCTCGACGTCGCGCTGTTCGTGGTCGCCGCAGATGAAGGCTGGATGCCGCAGTCCGAGGAACACCTGGCCGTCCTCGATCTCCTCCGCGTGGCACACGGCGTCATCGCGATCACCAGAGTCGATCTTGCCGATCCGGAGCTGATCGAACTCTCGAAGATCGACGTCGAAGAACACGTGGCCGGCAGCGTTGCCGAATCGTGGCGGGTCGTCCCGGTATCGGCGGTCACCGGTGAGGGCATCGATGATCTGGTCGCGGCGCTTGATGCGGAGCTCACCGCCGCCGGTGTGACACCCGACGTTGGACGCCCACGCATGTGGATCGATCGCGCCTTTGGGATTGCCGGGGCAGGGGTTGTCGCAACGGGGACCTTGACGGGTGGGGCTTTCTCAGTCGGCGATCGGCTGCGGTGTTATCCCGGACCGGAGGTCCGTGTCAGGAGCCTCCAATCACATGAGATCGACCGCGACACGATCGAACCGGGCTCGCGCGCCGCGGCCAATCTCGTTGGCGTTGACCAACAAGACCTCGAGCGCGGGGTGCTCCTTGCCAGCCCCGGATCGATCACGATGTCTGGACGCTTCCTCGCCCAGCTCAACTTCCCGCCCCGTTCCGGGGGAGAAGTCTCTGATCGGGGCGCCTTTCACGTTCATCTCGGCACAGCGTCGGTCTCCGCCCGGATTCGCGCGTTGAGAGACACGGAGACACCGGCCGTCATGATCACAGCGGCCACACCCGTCCCCGTGATGATGGGCGATCGCTTCATCCTCCGTGACACGGGGCGACGCGCCGTGATCGCCGGTGGCACCGTGCTCGACCCGTCGCCGACCAGGAAGCCGACTCCAAGCGATGTCGCCACGTTGGCCAATGCCGCCCACCTCAGCCCCGACCGACGTGCCGACGCCCTGGTCACCGTTCATGGCTCAATCGCCGCCGCTGAAGTGGATCGGTCATCGGGCGGCGGGAACCCGAGCGGAGCCATCAGCATCGGCGCCTGGCATCTATCGGAGGACGTATTCGCTCTTCGCGGACGTGAACTGCGGTCTGCGGTGAAGGAGTATCACGAGAGGTACCCCCTTCGTCCCGGGCTCCCGAAGTCGGAGGCAGCGTCGCGGCTGCGCGTGGATACCGACCTGGTGGCCGCTCTCGTTGAGGTGAACGGTGACCTCGTCGAGGATGGGCCCGCTATCCACCTGGTTGAATTCACACCCTCGCTCGGAGCCGCGGACGAAGCGGCCTGGGAAGCAGCACGAGAGCTCCTCGCCGCCGATCTCGCCGTCCCGCGGGCGTCCGATCTCGGTCTGCCGGCAGAAGTGACACACGCACTGATCAGACGAGGTGACCTGGTGCGTATCGATGACGACCTCGTGCTGCTGGCTGATCAGATCGAGACGATCACAGCCGGGCTGCGCTCACTGCCGGACGGATTCACGGTGGCGACGTTTCGTGATCACTTCGGCCTATCGCGGCGGCACGCGGTGCCGCTGCTCGAATGGCTCGACGCAGAGGGCTGGACTCGACGTAGAGGGGACGAACGTTCGGTCAGTTCGCCGCGCAAAGGTTCTGCTGGCGACGCTCAGCCTCGGTAAGTCCACCCCAAATACCGTACGGCTCGCGGATCGTCATGGCGTATTCGAGGCACTCCGCCCCGACCGGGCAGACTCTGCAGATTGACTTCGCTCTCAGCTCTCGACGCTCTCGTTCTTCCTTGCGTTCGGTGACACTCGGGGGAAAGAACAGATGGGAGTGGCTTCCGCTGCATGAGGCAACGGGCTGCCACGTTCGATCGAGCGCTATCACGATGGGTGCCCTCCACGAGCTCGAAGACCAAGCCCCGGGAATGTAGGAACCGTGCACCACCGATGCCAGGAAAATTCTGGCAGTACGGTGGATTTCTTCGCGACTTTTTTCGCGTTCTTACGCGCGACATGGTCGCGGTCTCTCAGTCTTTGGCGGCCGACTCGACGTCGAGAACAATCCCGTCGACGCCCATGACCTCCACAGCGTCGCCGGCCGCGATCCCTGCCTCGCGGTGAGCCCTCCCCCGCCAGCGGGCGTCGTCGACGACCACGACTCCTTCCGGATCGAATGCCGTCTCCGCAATCCCCCGCTTCCCGATCAGATACTCGCGGCCGATCGTGGTGGTCGAGAATCGAGACCGGACGATCGTCGTCAGCGCCACGCCGTAGAAGAGCGCCGTACCCACCACAACAACAAGGACAATCCACCAGACCGGCGCCATCTGCGGGCGGGCGGCGGTGATCGTCAACCCACCAACAAGCAGCAGGGCGGTCCCGAGAACACTTCTCCACCCCAACCGGTTTCGCTGGAAGTCCCACGTGTACGACACCAGGCCAACCACAACCGCACCGACCGACGGCCACGATATCGGGAGAGTTGCCAGCCCGTAGCCCGCCAACAGGAACGCAAGGACCGAGGCCGCGGCGCTGACGCCGACACCGGCTGCGTAGAACTCGAACGTGGCTGCAGCTATCGCCGCGACTAGGAAGAAGAACGTCGCCTCCGGTTCGGAAGCGAGGCGCAGGAAACGGTCCCAGAGGCCGGGCTTCAAGAACTCAACCGGGCGTGACGGCGACATCACCTCCGTTCCGTCCTCCAACACAACCATCTCGCCGGTCTCGATCTCGAACGCAGCGCCTCCGCGGATAATCACCTCGCCGTCGAGCCCGACGATCAACTGCCCAATCGACGGAACGAGCTGTTCGACGAAACCAGGGATCGGTTCGTCGAGGACGAAGGACTCCGTGGCGAGGATTTGTGTGGTGGTGGCCGCATCGGCCGTCCGCTCCTCCTCGGTTGATCCCGGGAACCGGTCGATCCGTGGTGCGATGGCCAGGTTGTCGGTCATCACCGCGGGATTGAGATAGCCCACCCGGATCCCAGGGGCAGCTGCCCCAAGGTCGGCCCGGTTGAGCAGGCTCGCTACGGCCCCGTATGCCACCGCGGGTCGTGCTCCGACCCAAACAACAACCGGGGCGGGAGCCGTTTCGACGGCCAAGAGCAGCGGCACTGGATCTCCCGAGGCAATACCCGGAGAATCAACCTGCAGAACAAACAGGTGTGCCGGTGTGTTGGCAAGCGTGTCCACAGCGAAGTCCATGAGTCGCTGGTCAAACGGCTTCCTGAGATCCAGAACAACGACAGGAAGATCGTCGTCTTGAGCAGCGACGACCCCACCGAACGCGAGAACGGCGGCAACGACCAACAAGAGGAGACTGGTTCGGCGAAGCACAGCAGCGATGTTATGAGGAACAGCAGCGCTGCGGAGCTCGAAAGTAGGAAGTAGCGAGTAGCAAGTGGCAGAGCCAAGACGCAAGACTCGGACTACGGACTACGGACTACGGACTACGGACTACGGACTACGCTCCCCCACATGTCACGTGTACTGGTAGTCGCCGACGATCCCTGGGTGGTAAGCGAGGTTCACGCGGCTCTGAGCATCGGAAACAACGAACTCATCGACCACAGCGATCCGTCCACCGCGGCGGTCGCCACCGGTGACGAGTCGGTCGACGTCGCCGTGGTTGATCTGCAAGTCGCTTCAATGGGCGGCATGGCTATCACTCGCTCCATCCGCGATCTCGAAGACCGCGTGCCGGTTGTGCTGCTCCTCGATCGCGAGGCCGACACGTTCCTTGCCGGACGTTCCGGAGCTACGACCTGGGTCGTCAAGCCGTTCACGTCGTCCGCTCTTCGCGCCGCAGTTTCGGATGCCTCTGGAGACGTGTGACGGAGCCTGCTGAGCCTCCGAGTACCAACGCTGCCGGAGTTCGGCAATGAGCTCCGAGCAGATCATCTATCTCGTGATCCTGGCGGCCTGCACCGTCGGCTCGGGGTTCTTCTCCGGTTCGGAAACCGCCCTCATCGGCATCTCGAAGGAGCGGGTGCACCGACTGGCGTCTGAGAGCAAGGCTGGCCGCCGGGTCGAGCAGCTCGTCTCGGATCCCGAGCGGATGTTGTCAACGCTGCTCGTCGCGAACAACGTCGTGAACGTCCTCGCCGCGGCCGTGGCCACAACGCTGTTCATCGGGCTTGTGGGTGAGCAATGGGGCCCGTGGCTCGCAACCGCAGCAGTCACCGCCGTCATCCTCGTGTTCGGGGAGATCACGCCGAAGACGCTGGCCACCCGATACCCCGAACGGTTCGCCCTCGCAGTAGCCCCGGCGATATGGCAGCTGTCCCGAGTTCTCGCCCCGCTGGCGTCGTTCTTCGGTGCGATCACGCGAGGGATCCTGTGGCTGTTGCGCGTTCCCGTGCGGGGCGCTTTGGACGCCGTGACCGATGCGGACATCCGAGCTCTCGCCGAACTCGGTCACCGAGATGGCCAGATCGAGGAAGTCGAGCGGAAGATCATCGATGCCCTTTTTGACCTCGCCGATCGGCCGATCCGGGATGTCATGACCCCGCGAGTCGACATCGTGTCGCTGACGGCGCCCGTCACAATGGACGACGTACGCCAGGCTGTTGCCAGGACCGGCCACTCCCGGTTTCCCGTCACCGGCGGCGACCTCGATGACCTCCTCGGGATGCTCTTCGTCAAGGACCTGCTTCAGCGAAGCTCCGACGCAACACCAGACGACATCGCCGGCCTCGTCCGATTCCCCCAGTTCATGCCGGAGACGGCGACGATTCTCGACGCCCTCACGGAGATGAGGCTAAGGAAGTTCGCCATCGCCTGTGTAGTCGACGAACACGGCGGTGTGGAGGGAATCATCACCGCAAAGGACCTCCTCGCAGAACTCGTTGGGGAACTCCAGGACGAATACGACCCCGGCGTCCCCTCGGTCGTTCGCATCGGCCCACAACAATGGATCGCCGACGGCCGTCTCCCAATCGAGGACCTCTCAGCCGAAGTCGGTCAGTCGCTCCCCGCCGGGCCATACAGCACGGTCGCGGGATTCTTCATGGCGGCAGCCGGGCACGTACCGGACGAGGGCGACTCGATCGAAGTCGACGGCGTGCGGCTCACCGTGCTCGACATGGAGCGGAACCGGGTCGACCGAATCGACATCTCGATCATCTGACCGAACGCCAGGACGGGAACCGGGGTACAATCCCGGCATTCGGGACGTAGCGCAGCTTGGTAGCGCGCATCGTTCGGGACGATGAGGTCGCCGGTTCAAATCCGGCCGTCCCGACTCATCGAGACCCCGCCCACGTGGCGGGGTCTCGCATTTCCGCGTACCCAGGGTTGTCCACCTCGCATACGGCGCTGTCAGCCCGCGGAATGGGAGCCCGAGACGTGCGTCCTACCGATCTAGCAGCAGCTCCGCAAGTTGGACCGCATTCAGAGCGGCACCCTTGCGAAGATTGTCACCGACGACCCAGAGACTGATCCCGCCGCGGTCGCCGATGGTCTCGCGCACACGGCCGACGAGCACGTCGTCGATACCTGCGGAATCCAGGGGTGTTGGCACGTGATCATCGGTCCACAACTGCGCTCCGGGTGCCCCCGAGAGGATCTCGATCGCCTCATCAAGCGGCAGCGGCCGATTGAAGAACATGGTTGCCGTGATGCCGTGGCCGACCATCGTCGGCACTCGTACGCAGGTCGGCTCGACCTTGATCGACGGAGCATCGAGGATCTTCCTCGTTTCGTGAACGAGCTTCCACTCTTCGTCGGTATACCCCTCTTCGGTGATGGCCCCGGCCATCGGAAGAACGTTGTAGGCGATGGGCCGCTGGTAGAGATCCCCGCCCGGGTCCTCCCATCCACCGTGCTGGAGAGCGTCACGATTGCCGGCGAACCACTCGATCTCGCGTTCGAGCGTGGCCATCCCGTGCTGGCCGGAGCCACCCGTGGCCTGATACGAAGATGCGACCATCCGGTCGATCCCAGCCGCCTCGTGGAGCGGGCCCGCGGCCATCATCAACGCCATTGTTGTGCAGTTCGGGTTGGCGACGATCCCCTTGTGGCTCTCGATCGCCTCGTCATTCACGTCGGCGACGACGAGGGGGACTTCGGGGTCCATACGGAAGGCCGAGGAATTGTCGACGACCGTTGCCCCAGCCTCCACGAACAGGGGGGCATACTCTTTGGATCGACCGCCGCCGGCCGAAAACAGCGCGACGTCGATGCCGGCGGGATCAGCGAGAGCCAGATCCTCCGTCGTCACCGGCCCCCACGGGGTCTCCACCACGGATCCTGCCGACCGTTCGGACGCGAGAAGGCGAATGCTCCCGACCGGATACTCGCGTTCTGAGAGGATGGCCTGCATCGTGCGGCCGACCGCTCCCGTGGCACCAACAACGGCGACCGTCGGTGCTTCGAATCGCTTCATGATGTCTCCTCGATGAGCCCCCGGTGCAAAGCTTCCACCGCCGCTTCGGTGTCGTCACCCCGAACGACGCAGCTGATGCGAATCGTCGACGTGGAGATCATCTCGATATTGACGTCGGCGTCTGAGAGGATGCGGAACATCTTGGCGGCTACGCCGGACTCCGACTTCATCCCGGCCCCCACGACCGTGATCTTCGAGATGTCCGGATCCAGGTCCACGCCATCGGCACCGATCTCCGCAGCTACCTCTTCGGCAACCTCGACGGCCGCGGCGGCCGCGGCGGCCGGTACGGTGAATGAGATATCTGTGACACCCTGGCTCGAGATGTTCTGAACGATCATGTCCACGTTGACGCCAGCGGCACCCATGGGTTCGAATACGGCCGCGGCGACTCCCGGCTGGTCGGGAACGCCCCTCACCGTCAACTTTGCCTCGGAATCATCGTGGGCGATTCCGCGGATGATCGGTTCTTCCATCGTCTCCTCCTTGACCCACGTGCCTTCGCGATCGTGAAACGACGACCGCACGTGGATGGGAATGTTGTAGCGGATTCCGAACTCGACGCTTCGCGCCATGAGGACGCCTGCGCCTGCATTGGCGAGTTCGAGCATTTCGGTGAATGTGAGCTCATCGAGCTTCGTGGCGGATGGAACGGCCCTCGGGTCTGCAGTGAACACGCCGTCGACATCGGTGTAGATCTCACACAAGTCGGCGCCGAGAGAAGCCGCGAGGGCAACGGCCGTTGCGTCCGATCCACCTCGACCCAGGGTCGTGACATCCTTCGAATCGGGGCTGACTCCCTGAAACCCGGCCACGATCGCGACTTTGCCGTCGTCGAGGCACTCCCGGACTCGGAATGCTCGGATATCCAGGATCTCAGCCTTGCCGTGTACTGCGGTGGTCAGGATGCCGGCCTGGGATCCGGTGAAGCTAACGGCTGGCACGTCACGCGCCTCGATCGCCATAGCCACGAGCGCCATCGAGATTCGCTCGCCGGCGGTGAGGAGCATGTCCATTTCCCGCGGGTGCGAAGCACCGGAGATCTGTGTGGCGAGATCGATCAATCCATCCGTCGATTTCCCCATTGCGGAGACGACTACAACCACATCGTTGCCGGCCTCGTATGTCTCGACGACTCGCCGGGCGACGTTCTTGATTCGATCTGCATCGGCAAGCGACGTGCCACCGAATTTCTGTACAACGAGTGCCATGTGGGCGATGAGTGTAGGAGTGGACGGACGCACATCAGTGCCTCCCGACGGGGATGATCTCAATCATTCCGCGGGCTGACGGCCGCGCATACGAGGTCGAGAACCCTGGGTACGCGAATCCCCCATTCCGCGGGCTGACGGCCGCGCATACGAGGTCGAGAACCCTGGGTACGCGAATCCCCCATTCCGCGGGCTGACGGCCGCGCATACGAGGTGGAGAACCCTGGGTTCGCGTATCCGGGGCCTCGACGTAGCATCTCGCCTCATGCGACGCACAACCGCCGTGTACCTCCTCATCGCCGCCATGTTCGCCCTTGCCGCGTGCGGGGGGTCCAACGCAACAGCCCCGGCCACTCCCGAGACAACAACAACCCCGAGCGCGCAGCCGACAACTACGACAGCGACCCTGCCGGAGGTCGGACTCGAGGTCGTCCCACGGAACTACGACGAGTTCCGGGCCCAGCCGACGGCTTGTGGGGCTCAGGCTCCCGAACCGCTCACGCCGATGCAGTTCGATGCTCCCAGCGATGCCGGCCTCAGCCCCGACGCAACCGTCGCCGTGACGATGTCGACGTCCTGCGGTGACATCGGGATCAGATTGGACCCGTCCCTGGCGCCGGAGACCGTCAACTCGTTTGTCTTCCTCGCCTCCGAGGGCTACTTCGACGGTACCGTGTTTCACCGCATCATCCCCGGCTACATCGCTCAAGGCGGCGACCAAACCGCGACCGGCACCGGAGGTCCCGGCTACGTAATCCCGGACGAGTTCCCCCCACCCGTGGTGACCTACGACCGCGGCGTCCTCGCCATGGCCAATGCCGGCCCAGGGACAACCGGGAGCCAGTTTTTCGTCATGCTCGCCAACGGCGGCCTCCCTCCGCAGTACTCCATCTTCGGCTGGGTCACGGAGGGCCTCGAGATCCTCGACCTTTTGCAGGAAGTCCCCCTCGGACGGTCGCCGACCAGCCCCGACCCGACGCCGAGCACGCCCCTCGAGACGATCTACATCAACACCGTCACCGTCGAGACCTGACACGGAGGAGGGGGAGCGCATCGCGCTCCCCCTTCACTCTCACTCGATTTGCCGACGAAGTCAGCTGATGTGCGAATCTCCCGACGACCGTGGTGCGAGGTACTTCGCCCACCACTTCTTCGCCGTGTCGATCCCTCCAACGCCGAAGGCGATCGCAAACGCGACGCCCATGGCGGCGGTGAGGATCAACGTGATGTTGGAGGCGAAGGAGATCTCTAGCATGTCGAGCGCAAACAGGACGCCGAACAGGATGATGAGGATCTGAACGACCCACGTCAACCACGGAACATCCTTCGAGTTGGCGAACGGCCGCACAAGGCCGGCCGTCCAGTTCGCCACCGCAGCAGCGACTACCACGACGATCGCGGCGAGCAGAATCATGGGCACCCACGCAAGGAACCGCTCGAGGAGGTTCTCCAGCGACTGGATCTCGAGCACCCGGACCACCATCAACCACAGCACGACCACCAGGTATGCGTAGACAACGGTTGCGGTGATTCCTGCGGCCGTCTGATCCGACGAGGCGAGGGCACTCGTAATGCCGGCACGATCGAAGATCGCCTTCATGAAGCCCAGATTGAGGAACTTCTCGATCAGCTTGCGGACCCACTTGAGGATCCATCGCCCAATGATGAGGATTAGCAGCGCAATAATGATGCGCGGCAGCCACTCTGCAATCACTTGTCCGAGGCTCTCGAACTCAGCGACGAGTTGGTCCCAGAAGGACATGCTTGTTAACTCCCTTTTTCGCGGTCTTATACGAATCGGAGCCTACCGAATGGTTCACCGATTCCCGGGACCATCTCTGGCTACCGGATTTCGCTCAACCTTCGCGTCCGGTAGCCTTCCACCCATGGCAACCGACAAGCGAGAGCGACAGCGGGCGAATCGCGCTGAGAAACAGGCAGCCGAAGCAAAGGTCCAGCGTCGCAAGCACTACTTCGCCCTGGCGAAGAAGTACGGCGGCTACGCCCTTCTCATCGTTATTGCCCTGGTGCTGATCAGCATCCTCAGCTGACATCGTGGCGGTCGACCTCCACGTCCACTCGTCGGCGTCCGATGGGACCGACGCGCCGGACGTGGTCGTAGCGAAGTCTGCCGCGCTCGGCCTTACGGCGCTCGCCCTCACCGATCACGACACGCTTTCGGGGATCCACGAGGCGCGTATGGCAGCCGCCCGCTACCCGATCGAACTCATCCCCGGCGTTGAACTCTCCGTTGACCACGCCGGCGTGAAGATCCACATGCTCGCCTACTTCCTCGAACCGACGCCTGGACCCCTCCAAGACCGACTCGAAGAGCTTCGCACCGGCCGAACCGTTCGGAACCACAGAATCGTCGAGCGACTCAACGAACTCGGCTATCCCATCACAATGGAGGACGTGCTCCGGCAGGCCGCAGGTGATGCCGTCGGCCGCCCGCACATCGCCGACGCCCTCGTCGAGGCCGGGGCGATCGGCGACCGCTCCGAGGCATTCATCGGCCTCCTCGGGGACGGGGGCTCCGCATACGTTGAACGCGACCGGCTCACGGCGGTCGACGCCATCACGTTGACGAAGGAATCGGGCGGCGTGACCTCGATCGCGCATCCCCTCACCATCAACACCAACGCCGCGACCCTCAGATCCATCTTCGAGGATCTGCGAGAGGCCGGGCTCACCGGGATCGAAGCTCACTACTCGGAACATCCGCCCGCCATCCGAAGGCAACTTGCGGCTGTAGCGGCCGATCTCGGTCTCGTTGCAACGGGCGGATCCGACTATCACGGGTCGGGCAAGCCCGAACTGCAGATCGGGTCAGGCCGCGGCGACCTCGTCGTACCCGACTCGGCGCTCGAAGAACTCCGCCGGCGCCGACCATAACCGGTCAACACCATCGACATTCTGACCGATACACCCACAAGAACGCGAAGGGGTTCTTGTGAATCCAGTGCTGTCGACGGACCGAGCTCCGATCGACTACGAGTCGATACGTGTGGAGTACCAGACCGCACGGGCCGCCGTCGCCGCGACGGTGTTCATCGTCGCGACCATTCTCCTGGCATCGGGAAACGGAGCGTTCGCATTCGCGTATGCGGTTGGTGGCCTTGCCGTAACCGTCGACGCGTTGTACCGACGCAATCACGGCAGTTCGGCAACCGTCCCGCTGCTCATCGATATCACCGCGCTCGGCGGAATGTTCCTGGTCGGCGGAGCATCGACCTCGATGGAGGTCGCAGCCCTCGCCTACGGCATCGTTGCCATGGCCCTTCTCCTTCCGGCCCGGATGGCGGCAATCCTCCTCGCGTATGCACTGGCCTGGTCGGTTGCGGTGGCGGCAATGAGTGGATCCGGGTTTCTCTCGCGAACGAATCAGGGTGCGTTCGACGCCTTCCTCACCGTCATGCTGCTGCTCGCGGTAGCGGCATTGATCTCAGGAGCCACTCGAGTGTTGATCCACGTGCAGGATCGCCAGCAGAAGCTCCTCGAACAGGAGCGGCGCACCGTTGAAGTCAAGAATGAGTTTGTGTCGATGGTCTCACACGAACTCCGGACGCCGATCACCGGAATCTCCGGCTTCTCCGAGACACTCCGTGATCACTGGCGCGATCTCCCTCCGTCTGAAGTCGACGAGTTCTTGACCATCCTCCGCGGCGAGTCGGAGCACCTCGAGAATCTCGTCGAGGACATCCTGGTGATTCCTCGTCTCGACTCCGGTCACCTACGATTCCACCTCGAGCACGTCACCATCTTGACCGTCGCGGAAGCGGTCGCAGAGATGGTGTTCGACGAGACGACGACGGTCGAGATCGACATTCCCGTCTACGTCGAGGTGTGGTCGGACCCAGCGCGTCTACGCCAGATTCTCCGCAACCTGATGGAGAACGCATCCAAGTACGGCGGCAACGAGGTCTACATCTCCGGTGAAGAGCGACGCGAAGGGACCTACACCGTAGTCGTCGCCGACAACGGCAGCGGGGTCGCCGAGACCGACCGTCAGCGCATCTTCGAACACTTCGAGCAGCTGTCGAAAGGTGACGCCCGCCTCGAGCAGGGCGTCGGACTCGGACTTCCCATTGCACGGAAACTGGCGACGGCAATGGGCGGCGATCTCTGGTACGAGGATCGATTCCCGGTCGGAGCCCAGTTCTGCTTCGATCTCGATCTCGTCAAGGAGGCCGAACCCGAGGCCGAAGCCGTCGCAGCCGACAGTGGCGCCAACCGGTAGCATCGCCGAATGCTCCCCTACAACATCGACCATGTCGCGATCGCGGTGCACGACCTCGATGCGGCGCTCGCGGACCTGCAGGAGCAATACGGAGCCGAACCGCTGTCTCGCGAGACCGTGGAGTCCCAGGGCGTCGAAGAGGCGATGATCGCGATCGGCGGCTCGTATCTTCAGATCCTGCAACCGCTGACCGCCGAGTCACCCGTCGGCCGATTCCTCAGCAAACGCGGCGAGGGGCTTCACCACGTTGCGTTCGCAGTTCCCGACATCGATGCCGCACTCGAACACCTTGCATCCACCGGAACGCGTCTCATCGACGAGGAGCCACGTATCGGAGGCGGCGGTCACCGGATTGCGTTCGTCCATCCGTCCGCGTTCGGGGGTACGCTCGTGGAACTCGTTGAAGGAGCGACGTGACCGAAATCGCCTCGATCAAGGGTGGCGCAGACGCGGCGACGGCTGCTGCAATCGCTGCCGCAGTCGCTCATATCGACGAATCCGAGGCCGAGACGAAGGCAACCCGGCCGCCGGTGCCGAAGCCCAGTCCGTGGGTCCAGTCGAGCCGACCCCGTGACATCCCACCACCGCTGATCTCTCACCAGTTCGATGCAGCACCGTGGACCGAGGCCGGCGAACCCGTCGAGTAGCGGGCATTCCCCAGACTGAACAGCGGCAGGTAGCATCGTGCCGAAGCCACGAAAGGGTTGCGATGTCCACCGTTGTCTCTTCGATAGCCAGGACACCGATCGGCAGGTTCCGAGGCGGATTCACCTCACTCACGGCCATGGATCTCGGTGGTTTTGCCATCGCTGCGGCCCTAGAACGAGCCGGCATCACCGGGGATCAGGTTGACGAGGTGCTGTTCGGCCACGTGATTCAAACCGGCCAAGGTCAAGTCACAAGCCGGCAGGCAGCGTTCAAAGGTGGCATCCCGATGACTGTGCCATCAACGACGATCGACAAGGCGTGCCTGTCGGGTACGGCCACGATCGCAGACGCCGACATGCACATCAGAGCGGGAGAGTCGCGCATCGTCATGACCGGTGGGATGGAATCCATGACAAACGCACCTCACATCCTCAACGGAGCGCGCTTCGGTTACGGCTACGGCGGCACAGAGCTCGTCGACTCGCTCAACCAGGACGGTCTCATGTGCGCGTTCGACAATGTGCTCATGGGCCAGTCGACCGACGGCAACAATGCGACCCTCGGCATCGGTCGCGCCGAGCAAGACGAATGGGCCGCAGCAAGCCACGACCGCGCGATCGCGGCCACCGAGTCCGGAGCGTTCGATGATGAGATCGTGGCGGTGGAGGTACCGCAACGCCGCGGTGATCCCGTTCTCATCGAGCATGACGAAGGGATGCGACCCGGTACGACCGCGGAGACCCTCGGCAACCTGCGTGCAGCGTTTCTGGACGACGGGACCGTCACTGCGGGCAACGCATCACAGATCTCCGACGGGGCGGCAGCACTCGTGGTCGCGGACCGGAATGCCGCTGAGGTGCTCGGGATGCCGGTGATTGCCGAGATTCTGGCGTACGGACAGACCGCGGGACCCGACACCAGCCTGCAGGCGCAGCCGGCAAATGCCTTGCGCATCGCCCTCAAGAAGGCCGATCTCGACGTGGGCGATCTCGACCTTGTCGAGATCAACGAGGCCTTCGCCGCCGTGGCGCTCTATTCGGCGAACCTGCTCGGGCTTCCCCACGACCGGGTAAACGTGAACGGTGGCGCCGTCGCGCTCGGTCATCCTCTCGGTGCCTCCGGCGCAAGGATCGTCGTAACGCTCATCAGCGCCTTGAGAGCGCGCGGAGGCGGTATCGGCGGTGCTGCCTTGTGTGGCGGCGGTGGTCAGGGTGATGCGCTGATCGTGAAGGTCTGAGCTGATGTCTCCCGACCAGCCAGCGGATCGCAACCTCGCACTCGAATTGGTACGCGTCACCGAAGCTGCAGCGATGGCTGCGGCGAAGTGGCAGGGGAGGGGCGACAAGAACAGTGTTGATCAGGCCGCCGTCGATGCGATGCGTCACATGTTGTCGACGGTCGACGTCGATGGCGTCGTCGTCATCGGCGAAGGCGAGAAGGACGAAGCCCCGATGTTGTTCAACGGCGAGATCGTCGGCAATGGCAGGGAACCGAGGATGGACGTCGCCGTCGACCCGATCGACGGAACGCGCCTCTGTGCCCTCGGCATGCCCGGCGCCCTCGCCGTAATCGCAATGGCCGATAGCGGTTCAATGTACGCACCAGGTTCGCTGGTGTATATGGACAAGATCGCCGTTGGTGAGGAGGCCGCGGGCATGGTCGACATCAACGCCCCCGTCGAGCACAACCTCGCGCAAGTCGCCAAGGCGAAGAAGAAGGACATCGAAGACGTCACCGCCGTGATCCTGGATCGGCCGAGGAACGATGAGTACGTTCGCCAGGTCCGCGCCGCAGGGGCTCGGATCGCTCTCATCGGCGATGGAGACATCTCCGGGGCCATGTCGACCGCGAAGCGGGATAGCGGCATCGACATTCTCCTCGGCATAGGTGGGTCACCGGAGGCGGTCACTGCGGCGTGCGCCATGGCAGCACTCCACGGCGAGATTCAGTGCAAGCTGTGGGCACGCGACGACTCCGAGCGAGCGTACGCACTCGAACACGATCACGATCTCAACCAGGTGCTGACAACGCGGGACCTCGTCAATTCCGACAACACGTTCTTCGCAGCAACCGGCGTGACCTCGGGGTCACTTCTCAACGGCATCGGCTTCTACGGCCGAAGTGTCGAAACACACTCCCTGGTCATGCGCTCCCAGTCCGGCACGATCCGCTTCATCGAAGGAACACATCGGCTCGACTGGGTGGACGTCATCAACCCGCTGGACTGACGATCGGAAGAGGGCTCGGAGCGCACGGCTCAGGGGGCCAGACTGTTCTCCACCACGATCTCCGCGGCCCATCGTGCGGCCAGGCCGACGACTTCGGGGCAGTGGACTTCGTGAGCGCCCACTTCCTTGAACCGTTCGACATCCTCGGCATCGTTCAGGTTGAACGCCCTGCCGATGACACTCCTTTGGATGTCGCCGCACACGACGGAACCGTACCGGTCGACGAAACGCCGTCGTAGCTCACCGACCATGCGAGCCGTCTCGTGCCGCATGCCGGCTGCGTCGGTGAAATCGTCACGATCGCGACCCAGCATCTGTCCGAGGAACATGCTGGCGCCCGAGTACGCCCCGCAGCTGCCATCGCCGGAGAGGCCACCACCTCCGGAGAGCCCGGTCGCCGCGCGGAAGACGACATCGTTACGCTGGTCGAACGTGTCCTGGAGGGCGGCCAGGACACATTGAGCGCATCCGTGGTACTCAGCTTCGTTCCGCCGCCCGGCTTCGTACGCCCGGTCAGCAGCGTTGTTCTTCATCCTTTGGCACTCCAATCGATCAGGTCGGCCGTCGAAACGGTGCCGAAGATCAGCGTCGAGGAATTGCCGGCCGCCGTATAGAGGCCAACGCCCCGGAGCCACATCGAATCGGCTACTCGGCCGCTGCCAAAGACTCCAGCGCCGCGTCATATGCCGGTGCAACCACCGACCAGTCGTACCTCGCGACCGTCGCTGCGAGGTCTTTCGCAACCCCCGCCGCCTCGATCGGGTGTTCGAAGGCCCAACGAACGCAGGACAGGAGGGCTCCCGCGTCGTCATACAGACATCGAACTCGATAACCCTCCGGGATTCTCTCGGGATACACCAGGCCGTTTGGAAGGACCGGGAATGCACCAGCGGCCATCGCCTCGACGATCGCAATGCCGAAGAACTCGTGGTCGGCCGTTGAGACCACGATGTCGGCTCGCCTAAGAAGACCGATGTACTCATCGTCGGACACGAATCCGAAGGCGACCAGTCGATCGCCGAGGAGTCCGGGAAGGCGATCAAACGACTCAGGTGCCGACACAAACTGCTCTCCAACCACAGCAACCTCACAAGCGAGGCCGTCCGCGACCAGCGCCTCGATCAGGGCGACGAACTCGTCCGGTCCCTTGTCATGCTCCCAGCGTTGGTTCCACAGGATCAGCGGAGGACCGTCGACTCGGTCGGCCGGGGCCCCGATTCGTTGGAGATCTACGCCGACCGGGAGGACCACCGACCGGTCTCGGACGTTCGCAACCATGTGTCCGTGGCGCCTGTCGGGGAACTGACGCAGGAATCGCTCGGCCTTCTCGAAGAAGATCGTTCGATGAAATTCCGAGTTGAAGATTGCGAGATCGGCCACCGCGGCACTCGACCAGTTGACCATCGGGTAGGTCTGGTCCGGCCGATCGAGCGGCGAGAGCGGATACGCGAACTGGCTTTCGTGGAAGTAGACGGCAATCGGCGCATCTCCGATGGTGTGACGCGCAGCGCCGGCGAAACTCGCGACATTCATCATCGACGAGGCGAGTAGCACGTCCGGAGCCGCTTCGAACACTTCGGCAAGGTCAGCGGCAAGGGTCAGGTGAGCACCGTGCATACGCCACTTCCAGAACCGGGCCTCGTGGGTGACCAGCGTGACTTCGTGGCCGCTGTTGACGGCGTAACCGTCGGCCCAAGCCTTGTGTGAGCCTCCGTAGTACGCCTCAGCGAGTGCAACTCTCACGGAACCATCGTACGGTGCCGAGACCTCTTACCGATCCCGCCCACGAGTGCTCAACGAGGGAGCGTCCGCGGCCTTTGAGGTGTGTCCCGCGCGATCAGTACCGTGGTGTGTGTGACAAGCCCTCAGGTCCCGTCGCCGACGGATCGTCTGCGGTTTCGCCCGTATGCCGAAACCGACGAGCGGTTCGTGATTGATCTTTTTAACGATCGGTACGCCAAGAAGTTCTATCCGTCGATGGCATCGATCGACGCGGCTCGAGGTTGGATCGACTGGAACCTTCGGAGCTACGAGAGCTACGGCTACGGCCTCTGGGTGGTCGAGAACCGCACGTCCGGTCATGCAATGGGTGACTGCGGGTTGACCGTTCAGGAGGTCGGCGGAACCTCCATGACGGAAGTCGGCTACCACATCCTCGATGCCGAGCGTGGCCAGGGCTACGCAACTGAAGCTGCCGGCGCTTGTGTTGCGTATGGACTCGACGATCTGGCCCTTTCGGTCGTCTGCTCGATCGTTGATCCGGGCAACGAGGCATCGGTTCGTGTTGCCGAACACATCCACGCCGTTCGGTCGAGCTTCGTGAACCAACGGGGAGAACCGATGCTCCTCTTCCGTACCCGCGAAGGCGACCGTCGGTAGTCCCGCGTCGGGACCACCAATCGCCGACGACGGATCAGCCCAGGCTCTGGACCACCAAGCGGCCCGGCGGAGGCCACGTTCGCACAACCGCCGCACGAGAATCTTTGGTCAATCATCAACCAACAGCAGTGGTTCAAGCGCCGGATGCCAGTTGGAACAGGTAGGCGAACGGAGACTTCGTATACGCGACACCGCGCCCCAATTCGTGGATGAGATCGGCCGTCACCTCGACGTCTCGTTTCGGGATCAGGTACGAGTCGAGGTTCCGATCGCTCACTGAGTACCTCCCCGAGCGGGATTGCACAACACCCACGAGTCGATATCGGGGATCGATCGCGGCGATTGCGGCATCTCCGTGGCTCGGGTTGACCAGCAACCATCCACCGGGTCGGAGATACCGGGTGCAGGGCTCCGAAACGAAGCCGGCGTAGAGCGAGATGAGCAGATCAAAGGAGGCGTCCGACAGGCCGAGATCGGTGGTGTAGTCGGCGCCGATGAAATCCCAGGACCGTTCTTCTCCGACCGGACCATGTTGGACGACGATCTCGTCGACGCCGGTTGCGTCCGAGAAGAAGCGCGCCGCTCGGGAATCGCTGTCCACATACGTCACCGACGCGAAGGCGAACGACGCCGCGATGTCGACGTACGACCCGGGATAGAGGGCGCTGGTGACATCGACCGCCCGGCTCACCGCCGTGAAGAGCCGCAGCCGGTCTCCGGGATGCTGATTCTGCTTGTCCCACAGCTGCCGGGTGAGGTTCTGCACGAGAGCAGTCCCTACATCTCTTTGCGTCCGGTGAGGGCTCGGCCAAGCGTGATCTCGTCGGCGTAGTCGAGATCACCGCCGACGGGGAGGCCCGACGCCAAGCGCGACACTGTGACGCCGAGCGGCTTCAGCATACGAGCCAGGAACATCGCGGTTGCGTCTCCCTCCAAGGTCGGGTTGGCGGCAACAATGACTTCGGTCACCTGCTCTGCGTCGACCCGGTCGAGGAGTTCGCGAGCTCTCAACTGATCGGGCCCTATCCCTTCGATTGGGGAGATGGCGCCCCCGAGCACGTGATACCGGCCGACGAACTCTCCGGTCTTCTCGATCACGGGGATGTCCTGGGCCCGTTCGACGACGCAGAGGACGGTTGGATCACGTCGGAGGTCTCGACATATCGAGCATTCCTCCTCAGCCGTGATGTTGAAGCAGCGCGAACACAGCCGGACTTCGCGGCGCATCGAGGTAATGGCATCTGCGAGGCGAACGGCGTCGGCTTCTTCGGCGTTCAGGAGATAGAACGCAAGTCGCTGCGCGCTCTTCTGCCCGACCCCTGGGAGCCGGGCCAATTCGTCGACGAGGCGCTGGACCGGCGGTTCGAACATCAGCCGAGGAGGCCGCCGAGATCCATCCCTCCGGCGACGCCACCCATCGAATCGGCAGCATCTTCAGCTGCTGCGGCAAGCGCCAAGTTGACTGCGGCGACGACGAGGTCACCGGCCATCTCGGGATCGTCCGGATCGAGGATTCCCGGATCAAACTCCACGGAGACGAGCTCGCCGGATCCCCGCACAACGGCCTTCACGACCCCTCCGCCTGCGGTTCCCTCATAGGTCTTCGCCGACAGCTCGTTCTGAGCGGCCTCGATCTGTGCTTGCATCTGCTGCGCCTGCTGCATCAGCTGGCGCATGTCCTTGGGCATCTGTGGTGACATGCCGATAAGGCTACCTGCTGCCTGAACGTTGCCACGTGCTTCCCAGCATCGACCCTTGCTCGGTATTGTTCGCTTCAGATCCTGCAATCGAGGCACTCCATGCGAAACACCCCAGTTCGGCACACCGGCATCGGGGTCGCGTTCCTCCTCCTCCTCTCCTCGTGCTCGAGCAGTACCGCAACCACGACAACGTCCACGGGACAACCTCCAGAGGAGCCGGTCGTGACCACTTCCATGCCACCCGAATCCACTCCATCGATAGCGCCGGCGTCAACGGCACCATCTGCAGCGACCGAAGTCCAGATCTGGGCGGGGGATGTCGCCGGCCAAATGATCGAGTTTCAATTCACGGTCGACGACACGGGCACGCTCACCGGACTCGTCAACAGCCCCTCCGAAGAAGCCCCTGACCTGCCGATCAACGGATTCATGGACGGTGGTGCCGTGACGATCAAGATCCCGGCCGTCGAGGCAGTATTCGAGGGTGAGATCGACGGCACCGCCATGAGCGGCACGTGGTACCAGTCGGGAGCCGAAGTCCCTGCCGTATTCGAACTCAGAGACGAGCCGCTGACCCTCGCCCGGCCGCAGGAGCCCACACCGCCGTTCCTATACGAGGCCACCGACGTCCGGTTCGAGAACGGGGACATCTCCCTCGCGGGCACCCTCGTCGTGCCAGAAGGTGAGGGCCCCTTCCCGGTTGTCGTCTTCACCTCGGGCTCCGGGTCCCAGGATCGTGATGAGACCATCGTCGGACACAAGCCGTTCCTCGTCCTCTCGGACGCATTCGCTCTCGCCGGCATTGCTTCGCTGCGATTCGATGACCGTGGCATCGGCGGATCGACCGGTGACCCGGTTGGCGCGACGACGGCCGAACTCGCAACGGACACCGCCGCCGCGGTTGAGTTCCTCGCCGCCGACGGTCGGTTCGACTCCATCGGCATCGTGGGCCACAGCGAGGGAGGCATCATCGGTCCGATGGTCGCGAACGACTCCGATGCCGTCGACTCGGTTGTCCTTCTCGCCGGTCCCGGCCTGCCAGGTCTCGACGTCCTGTTGCGACAGACTGAAGACCTCATGCGCGTCGAGGGAGCGCCGGAAGCCGACATCGCGTGGCAGATTTCGTGGAGGCGGGAGATCATGGAGGTCTCCGCATCGAGTGTGCCGGACGACGAGGCAGCCGAAGCCATTCGAGCGATCGTTACGGCGGCGCTCGAGAATCCACCAGCCGGCGTCACCCAAGCCCTTGACCCGTCGATAACCGAGCAGTTCGTGACGGCATTCACCGATCCGTGGATGCGCCACTTCCTTGCGTACGACCCGGCACCCGCGCTCGAAGATCTCGACATTCCCGCGCTGGCGCTGATCGGCAGCCTCGATGTGCAGGTCTCGGCTGAGGAGAACATCCCCGCGCTCGAATCTGCCCTCGACGCGAACGGTGGTGCCACCGTGTCCGAACTGGAAGGGCTCAACCACCTGTTCCAGAATGCCGAGACCGGAGCAGTGTCGGAGTACGCAAGGATCGAGGAGACGTTCTCCCCTGAGGCTATCGACCTCATCACCGCCTGGATCCTCGAACGGAGCTGACCTCCGCACCGGCCGATCGCTCTCGCCTTGAACCTGGGTGATCGCGCGTCGCTACCCTCCAACCCGATGCGTTATCAGGCTCTCTACCGCAAGTACCGACCGCAGCGCTTCGACGAGGTCGTCGGACAGAACCATGTCGTCGGGACGCTCACACGCGAGGTCACCGACGACAAGGTTGCCCACGCCTACCTCTTCGCCGGACCCCGAGGAACCGGCAAGACGACGAGCGCCCGACTCCTTGCGAAGTCGCTGAACTGCACCGATCGCGGAGCGGACGGCGAGCCGTGCAACGAATGCGCCTCATGCTTCGGTATCACCGAGGGAACGTCGCTCGATGTCATCGAACTCGACGCTGCCTCGCACAACAAGGTCGAAGACGTTCGAGAGATCCGCGTCAACGTGGGTACGGTCGCCGCCGCCGAGGGCGCCCACCGGGTCTACATCCTGGATGAGGCTCACATGTTGTCGCGCGCGGCCGGCAACGCCTTGCTCAAGACGCTCGAAGAACCTCCGGAGCACGTTGTGTTCGTGCTCGCGACCACCGAGCCGTACAAACTCCTCGACACGATCCGGAGTCGCTCGCAGCGATTCGACTTCCATCCGGTTTCGTCTGAGACCCTCGTCGAACACCTCTCAGACATCTCGAAACGCGAGGGGTTCACGACCGACGCTGCCGGGCTTTCGATGATCGCAACCCACGCGCGGGGATCGGTTCGCGACGCGATGAGCCTCCTCGAACAGGTCGCCGCGCTTGGAGGCGGAGTTGTCTCCACCGAAGGGGTAACCCGCGCGCTCGGCCTCGCCGACGGTGACGCCTTCACCGGACTTGTCGCAGCCATCTCCGAGCAGGATGCCCCCGCTGCACTCGGCCTTGTTGCTCAACTTGCGTCTCGTGGCGCCGACCTGCGGCGCTTCGTTGCCGACTCGCTCGGCTTCTTCCGCGGGATCTTCCTCGCTCAGTATGCGCCGAACCTCGAGGAGATCACCGACGAACCCCCAGAGATCCTCGACGAGTGGCGACGGCAGGGCCGTGTCTTGTCGTCGGCCGATGTCCTACGAGCAATTGACGGATTCTCCGAAGCCCTCCTCCACCTCCGCCAGGGTCGAGAGGAGCGTCTCGTCCTCGAGTTGGCCCTAATCCGGCTCACCCGCCCGGAGACCACCCTCGACGGCGCAGCACTCGCATCCCGGATCGAGCGCCTCGAGCAAGAATCGAAGCGCGGAGGAACTGCTGATTCCTCCCCCCCCTCGGATTCCTCCGCCTCGTCCTCGCCCTCAGGGGGAGGTGGTGCCCGCCATGGCGACGGACGGAGTCAAGCGTCAACCGCGCCCGAACCGAGTTCCGCTCGTCCAGATTCCTCCCCCTCAGGGGGAGGTGGCCCGAGCGCAGCGAGGGACGGAGGGGGTAAAGCGGCGAAGCCTGACGACACCCCTACTGAACCCGAGCCCCTGCTCGACGAAGGCACGCTCGACCTTCCCGACGCCCCTCCGCCGGCCGACATCGAAGCGGCAACGACCCCTTCGACCGAAGTCACCCTGGCCGAGTTCTCTTCTGCGTGGCCGGTTGTTGTTGCCCGAATCCGGTCGGATTTCGGCGCGCGGCGCCACGCCTTCGTCCGCGTCGCCGAGCCGGAGTCCGTCAGCGGAGGTGTGGCCGTACTCACCTTGCCGGCCCACCAGCACTTCCATCTCGAGCAACTCAACGCGGACGACCAGCTCCTCCGAGCGCTCGAAGCCATCACCGCAGACGTGCTCGGCAGCGCCATCACCCTCCGATTCCGGTCTGATGGTGACACCAAACGTGTCCCCACCGAAGAGCCGACACGAGCACCGGAGCAGGACCAACTCGACGACGGTCCCACTCGAGAGGACCCGGAAGACTTGATTGCCGACATGCTCGGCGGAACTGTCGTCGAGGAGTAGCCGTGCGCCTCGGAATCGACCTCGACGGCGTTGTCGCCGACTTCAACACCGGGTGGGTCAGCCGCTACAACCACGAGTTCGGATCGGAGCTGACGACCGACCTCGTCGATTCCTGGAACGCGATGGGCGACCTCACTCACTTCGAGTCAATGGGTGCGTTCTGGAGATGGGCGGCACGAGGTGACCACGGGTCGGTGTTCCGCCATCTCGAGACCTACCCGGACGCGCTCGAAACCCTGGAACGCTTGGCGGGCCATCACGACATCGTGATCATCAGCGCCAAACCCGACTGGGCGATCCACGACACGTTCGCGTGGATCGCCGATCGCAGGATCCCCACCCGCGAAGTGCACATCACCGACGCGAAATGGCGTGTGCCCTGCGACGTCTACCTCGACGACTCACCCCGCCAGATCGTTGAGCTCCACACCAATCGCCCGGAGGCCGTCACGTGCCGCTTCGTTCGACCCTGGAACGATCCTGTATTCGGAGTCCGCGACGTCCATACCTGGGACGAATTCGAGAGCCTGGTGGATCAACGCTGGTGCTGACTCGGATTGGGCTGCCGCCGCGCAGACCGAGTACCATCCACCGGGCTGGATTGGGTGCACACTGCGCCCCATATACACGGGAGTACAAATGAGGAAGATCCCTTTCATCGTCCTGGTCCTCGCGTTTGCGCTGATCGCGGCTGCTTGCAGCTCCGATAGCGATGACACGACGACCACGGCAGCAGCAGTCGAAGAGACAACAACGACCACTGAAGCGGCAACAACTACCACCGCTGCCCCTGAGACCACGACGACCGAAGCCATGGTTGAGATCGGCACCGCCGACAATCCGATCAAGGTGCTGTTCGTTCCGTCGGTGAGCGCAGAAGAGATCATCGCCGGCGGCGAGATCCTGCAGGGTGTGCTTCAAGAAGCAACCGGCCTTACTTACGAGGTCAGCGTCCCGACCTCCTATGCCGCGACCATCAGCGAGATGTGCGCATCGCCGGACAACACCATTGGGTTCATCCCCGCGACCGCGTACGTGATCGGAAACGCTGAGTGCGGCATCACGGTCGCCCTGAAGTCAGAGCGCTACGGGTTCACCGAGTACTGGGCGGAGTTCATCGTCCCGCGTGACAGCGACGCAACCACCGTCGCCGACCTCGCCGGCAAGAGCTGGGCCTACCCCGATCCCGGATCGACTTCCGGCTACCTGGTGCCAAACGGAATCCTGGCCTCGGCCGGTGTCGAGGCTGGCGAGTCGGTGGAAGCCGGCGGTCACGGTGCGTCTGTCAAAGCCGTGTACAACGGTGAAGCAGACTTCGCTACCGTGTTCTTCAGCCCGGCAATCGACGCCGAGGACAATGTCATCTGGGACGGGACAGAGGCCAACGCCGATGTTCCCGCCGACAAGGTCGACAGCTGCGCGCTGGACGCCGACGGTCAAATCGACTGTGACGGTGTATTCCCGCGAGACGCCCGACGAGACATCCGTGAAGAGGCTCCGGACGTGATCCAGAAGGTCAAGATCCTGGCCCTGTCGGAACCGATCCCGAACGACACGGTGAGCTTCGCCCCGGCCGTCCCCGAGGACATCCAGACGCAGTTCGTGACCGCGCTCACCGATTTCGCGGCAAACGACCCAGAAGGGTTCGCCACGGCGTTCGATGCCTACTCGTGGAATGGCATCTTGCCTACGAATGATGCCGAATTCGACTTCATTCGTCTGCTCGTCCAGGAACTCGACCTCGACGCGGGCTCCCTCGACTAGTAGTCGCTACGCATAGATGAGTTTCGGGCGGGGGCACACGTCCCCGCCCGAAACTCGCCTGATTGGACGAGGTGCCTGATTCATGCTCAAGGTTGAGAACCTGGTCAAAGTCTACGACGGGGGTACGCAGGCCCTCGATGACGTTTCCTTCGAAGTCGAACGGGGCGAGTTCCTCGCCGTCATTGGGTTGAGCGGATCGGGCAAGTCCACGCTGCTGCGCTGCATCAACCGCCTCATCGAGCCTACATCTGGGACCATCACATGGGACGGCGCCGATATCACGACCGCATCCCAGGAGGAGCTGCGGAGGATCCGCCGCCGCATCGGTATGGTTTTTCAGCACTTCAATCTCGTTGAGCGATCGAAGGTGCTCACCAACGTTCTCGGGGGACGCCTCGGCTACCTCAACCCCGCACTCAGCGTGGTGAACCGATTCCCGAAAGCCGACATCGACAAAGCATATGCCCAGCTCGCTCGCGTCGGTCTCGAAGAGAAGGCCACGGCTCGAGCCGACGAGCTCAGCGGTGGCCAACAGCAACGTGTTGGGGTCGCCCGCGCAATGATGCAGGACCCCGAGATCATGCTGGCGGACGAGCCGGTCGCGAGCCTCGACCCCGTGCTCGCCCACAGCATCATGCAGTACCTCGAGCTGATCAACCAGGAAGACGGCGTGATGGTGATCTGCTCCCTCCATTTCCTCGATCTCGTCCACCAATACGCCGACCGAGTCATCGCCTTGAACGAGGGCAAGCTCGTGTTCGAGGGCACGCCCGCAGAGATCGACGACGACAAGTTCAAGGAGATCTACGGGAAGGAGGCAGAACGCGTTGGCTAATCCCACCCCCGACCAACCCGACGCGACTTCGGATCAGGCGACGCCCGAACAGGCGAGCCTGGACCGACCCGAACCGAATGGCCGCAAACCTCGCGGCTGGCGCCGCTGGCTCTACATCCTGATAGCGATCCTCGTGGCCTTCGTCGTCTATGCCTTCGCGTTTGCGAAGACCGACGTGTCCCTCGAAGAGATCCAGTCGGAGACCCGTCAGGAGCAGCTCTTCCGAATCCTTCGCGCCCTCGCCCGACCCGACCTCGTCACCTACGACAGGGAAGACGTCCTTGTGACGGCCGACGTCTACATCCCCTGCAACGGATCGGAGCCCGCCCCAGGCGCTCCGGCGCCAAACGGCGCAACCATCTCCGTCACGCCGACTTGTGCGGAGCCGGGGGACCTCTTCACCGTTGATGGGACCGGCTACGAGCCGGGCGCCCGGGTCACCATCAACTTCGTTCCGATCTCGGAGTACGCCATCGTGCTTCCACAGGGTCGACCCACGGTGGCGGAAGACGGCACATTCTCACTCTCGTTCGAAGCCCCAGGTCGGACGAACGACGGGGCCCAGCAGATAGAGGCAATCACTCAGACCAACGTCGGCGGATGGTGGAACCGAGTCACCGTCTGGACCGACACGAACAAGAACGGAATTCAGGACCCCGAGGAGTTCCCGACGACCGACGACCCGATCGCCTTCCACGCGATGCTCCTCCCCGAATTCGACATCCGGGATCCAGGTGGTGTCACGCTCGTCGACGACAACAACAATGTGATCGACTTCATCAGTTGGGGCGGTTCGTTCGAAGCGAGCACCGGTTCGGGCACCGGCCTCGTCAGTCGCGATATCGGTGCTGACCCTTTCTCCACCGGCCCGGACGACTCCGTTCAGCTCACCGGAAACGGCACCGCAGCCGAGGACTTCGAATGGTCGGGACCAGCGGTCGGTAGTTTTGGAGCCATCAACGTCGGGCAGACCTCCGCCAACGGGGATTCACCGGAGGCACTCTTCTTCAACGAGATCGCTTTCGACGAAGACCGTCGTCTCGAAATCGCGGGCACCCCGGGGGCCAGCTTGGCCGACGTTTCAATGATCTTCTTCGACGGCACGGACGGCACCCAGTACAAGATCATTCAGGTGGCGGACAAGACAGACCTTTCTCCGCGGCTGTCCGACAACGCGATCAACACGTGGGACCGGATCATCGAAACCGTGATGCTGGCGCTCCTCGCCACGACGGTCGGCACGATCCTCGCCGTTCCGCTCAGCTTTCTCGCAGCGAAGAACCTGATGCGAGATGTCACCGTCCCGGTGATCAACCTTTCTCTGTCGCTCCTTGCAATCCCAGTTGGCCTCGTTGTCGGCATTCAGGCATCGCGATGGGCTTCGTCGCTGCGGGCATTCACAGACGCCAACTGGATCACGCTCGTACTCGCCCTTCTGGTGCTCGCGGGGCTCGCATGGCTGCTCCTCCGGTGGACCTTCCCGCCGGAGGAAGAGGATGAGCCACCCGGCCCCGGTCTTCGCTCGCTCCGAATAGCGGCTCTCCTCACCATTGCATTCCTCGTCTTGATCAGCTCCTACATCGTGGCGGACCTCCTGATACTCATCGGCGGCTGGATGGAGGACCTCATCACCGGCGCGCGTTTCCTCGGGAGCTTCGTGGTGTCGCTCGGTGAGATCACCGAGATCGGCATACCTGTGTTCTCTTCGCTTTTCGGTGCGTTCGCTTTGGCCGTGGCGGCAAGCAAGCTCGGGTATGCGATCGTTCGGCACGTGTCGCGGGGCATTCTCAACACCTTGACGCTCATAGCCTCAGCGCTCGCCGGAGCCCTCGTCGGAGTCGGAATCGGCGCTGTCATCAACTGGTTCTACCAGCTCGAGAATCCGTTCGCCACGGTCGTCGTCCCTGGCGCCATAGGGGCCGCGTTTGGCGCCTTCCTGTCCGTGAAGGCGCTCCGCAAGGCTGAGGATCAAAACATCGGCTTGACCGTCTACTACATGGCCCGCACCCTCTTCAACGGACTCCGTTCGATCGAACCACTCGTCATGGTCATCATCTTCGTGGTCTGGGTCGGCATCGGGCCGTTCGCCGGTGCGCTCGCCCTCGCGCTCCACACCACCGCGGCTCTTGCAAAGCTCTACTCCGAGCAGGTTGAGAGCATCGCGACTGGTCCGCTCGAGGCGGTCCGCGCCACCGGGGCCACGCGTCTTCAGACGATCATCTACGCCGTTGTTCCCCAGATCGTGCCGCCGTACATCTCATTCACGATGTATCGCTGGGATATCAACGTCCGCATGTCGACGATCATCGGCTTCGCAGGCGGTGGCGGCATCGGATTCCTTCTCCAACAGAACATCAACCTGCTGCAGTACCGGGCCGCAGCTGCGCAGATGCTTGCAATTGCCATCGTGGTGGCGACGATGGACTATGTCAGCTCGCGCCTGCGTGAACGGTTCGTCTAACAATGAGCCAGTTCGTGCTCCGAGACCGTCTGGTATCGGAGATCCAGGAAGGGCAGATTCTCGCGCCGGGCGCCACCCTTGCAGCCGATTCGGTCGGGCGTGCCGTCCCGGAAGAGCCAGACCCCTGGAGAACCTGCTTCGAGCGCGACCGCGATCGCATCCTCCACTCAAAAGCATTCCGGCGTCTCAAACACAAGACACAGGTCTTCATGAATCCGGAGGGCGACCACTACGTTACGCGGCTCACGCACACCCTCCAGGTCACCCAAGTCGGTGTTGCGATCGCTCGAGGACTCAGCCTGAATCCCGCGTTGACCGAAGCCACCTGCCTCGGCCATGACGTCGGCCATTCGCCGTTCGGCCACACCGGTGAGGACGCGCTGAGCGAGTTCGTTGAAGGAGAGTGGCGGCACTCCGATCAGTCGGTCCGGATCTTCGAGGTACTCGAACCGCTCAACCTGACCGCGGAAGTTCTGGACGGAATCAGGGCTCATCCGTGGAAGGTCGAACTGCCTGCTCGCACCCCGGAGGGTGGCATCGTTCGGTTTGCCGACCGTATCGCCTACCTCGCCCACGATGCCCTCGATGCAATCCGTGCGGGGGTGCTCGGACCCGCCGACTTCCCGGCCGCAGTACTCGAGACCCTCGGTGTCCCCGGCAGCGACTGGATCGACACCATGATCACGTCGGTGATCACCACCTCGCTGGAACGCGACGAGGTCTCCATGGACGAACACACTCTTGCGGTGATGCTGGACCTCAGAGACTTCATGTTCGAGCGTGTCTACCTGCGGGCCGAAGTTGAACCGCAACGCCGCAGAGCACGCGAGATTGTCCGCAACCTCGTCGAGTACTACGTCGCTCATCCGGCTGAGATCCCCGATTCCTATCGCCACGACGACGCCGACACTCTCACACAAGTGATCGATTTCGTGGCCGGCATGACCGACCGCTACGCGATCAGCCGCTACGACAATCTCTTCAGACCGCAACTGTTCTGAGAGGAGAGCAAAGAGCAAAGAGCAAAGAGCAAAGAGCAAAGAGCAAAGAAGGGTGCCCCCTTCAGGTCTTTCTTCTTTGTTCTTTTGTCCTTGTTCTCTCTTCTACCCCCCCTCCAGCGCTCCCACGACGGCGAGAATCAACAGGTTCCCCAACGTCCATGCCATCGCGACCGTCACATAGAGGCGGAACCATCGGCCCCAGTTCGCCGATCGGACGGCGAGGGAGGTGCCGAGGATGTACCAGAGGGGGAGGCTCGTCACGAGTCCGAAAACGACCACGCTCGTGCGCGACACCTCGATGAAGTCGAACGAGAGAAACCACGTAGTCGGGAGTGCGATGACGAACATCACGGCTGCGACGAAACTCGTGGCGAAGTCCTGAAGATCTCCCGGCTCGCGGAAGCCGACGCCGAGCGCCATGACCACCATCAGGAGGGGATAGCCGAGCGCGAGGAGACCCGCCGTCGTCCGCCCGACCGAGGTGCGGCGTGGAGCAAACGAGACGTTACCGCCGGCCATGGAACTCTTGACGCGTCATCATCCTGATCGTACTGCCCGGCGGTCCAGTCCGGCGCCTCCTGACCGTACTGACCCTGCGGCGCGAGTCGCTGCAGGAGTGCGCGAAATCCTCCACTCTCGCCGTTCCTCGTCTGGCGAATACCGGCCTTTCGGGTCTAGCCTGACGTACCGAATGCCCGTATCGATCACGACCAAGTCGCTCATCGTCATCCTGCTCCTCGCACTCCTGGTAGTTGCCCCAATCCCCGCCGGTGCGCAGACCAAACAGGATGTCGACCAAGCCGAGGCTGCCAAAGAGCAGGCGTACCAGGATCTCATGGACGCCAACCAGGCGGTCGGCTCTGCGATCAGTGAACTCGAGGGCATCGAAGCCGAACTCCAAGAGCTCAACTACACGATCAGCCGCCTCGAGCGACAGATCACCGAATTCGACGAACAGGTCGACGAACTCCGGGCCAACGCTCAGGAAGTTGTGGTGGAGGCCTACACGAACTCCGGAACCGGCCTCGTCACCGCGGCGTTCACGGCGGGCTCGATCCAGGACCTCCTGACCAGCCAGACACTCATCGGTCACGCCACCGACCGCGACCTCGCCTCTCTCGACCTGCTCACGGCTGTCAACCGCGAGAACGACCGTCTGAAGGTTGAGATTGCCGCGAAACGTGCTGAGGTTCAGGTCCTCGAAGAGAAGCAGGTTGCCGTCGTCGATCGCCTTTCGGTTGCTCGAGAGAAGGCCGACGCCGTGTTCGCGTACGCCCAGGACAAGTACCAGGACGTGTACGCGGCCTACCAGGAAGAACTTCGGCGCCAGGCCGAAGCGGAAGCACGGCGCCGAGAGGCGGAGGCAGCAGCCGCTCGAGCCTCAAACAACTCCTCAGCTGCGGCGAGTAGCTCAGCTGCGGCGGGTCTCCCGGCGGTGACCACGGCAGGCGTTGTGTGTCCCGTCGCAGGCAACACGTGGTTCATCGACACCTGGGGGGCTTCTCGTCCCGGCGGCCGCACGCACAAGGGCGTCGACATGTCCGGCGCACATGGGACGTCTCTCGTCGCCATGAATTCCGGCAAAGTCCGACTCAACTGGCACTCAGCGGGCGGTCGTCAGGTCTACATCTACGCCGACGACGGCAACTTCTACTACTACGCCCACCTCAGCGGCTACGCCGCCGGGTTGAGTAACGGCCAGCGCGTCAACAAGGGGCAACTGATCGGATACATGGGTGCCACCGGCAACGCATCGGTATCTCACCTGCACCTCGGCATGGGCCGCATCGGCGGTGCCTACGTGAATCCCTACCCCACCGTGCGAGCGGCGTGCTGAGAGGCGCCCTCGGCGCCGTAGTCAGTACCCGGCGGGCCTCATCTTCGCGATTCAGGCTCCCAGGCCGCCCCCTCCCGCCCTCGCTGCGCTCGGTCACCCTCCCCCACTTCGTGTGGGAGGGCAAGCAGCGGGCCTCAACTTCGCGGTTCTAGCTCCCAGACCGCCCCCTCCCGCCTTCGCCCACTTCGTGACGGACGTGAACTCAGCTCCTCTGTCATCAGTACCCTCTGCCATTCATGCCTGCTCTCATCCAAGCCCACGACCTCACGAAGAAGTTTGGGGACTTCGTTGCCGTCGACGGCATCAACTTTTCGGTCGAGGAAGGTGAGTCGTTCGGATTCCTCGGACCCAACGGCGCAGGCAAGACGTCGACCATGCGCATGATCGGTGCGGTGAGCCCGATCACGAGCGGTTCACTCTCGGTTCTGGGCCTCGACCCCGAACAGCAGGGGCCACAACTGCGCGACCGGCTTGGCGTTGTTCCACAGGAAGACAACCTCGACGAGGAGCTGACGGTCTACGACAACCTGATGATGTATGGCCGCTACTTCGATTTGCCCCGAGCGGTCATCAGAGACCGCATCGACGAACTCCTCGATTTCGTCCAACTCACCGAGAAGAGCAAGTCGAAGGTCGACGCACTGTCCGGTGGGATGAAACGGCGGCTCACGATCGCTCGCGGCCTCGTCAACGAACCCGACATGCTGATCCTCGACGAGCCGACGACCGGCCTCGACCCCCAGGCACGTCATGTCCTGTGGGACCGGCTGTACCGCCTCAAACAGAAGGGTGTGACGCTCATCATCACCACCCACTACATGGAAGAGGCGGAGCAACTCTGCGACCGGCTCGTGATCATGGACAAGGCCAAGATCGTTGCCGAGGGATCGCCGCGCTCGCTGATCGAGCAGTATGCCCCACGCGAAGTTGTCGAGATTCGATTCCCGCCGGGTGTCTTGGATGAGGTTGCCGACCGAGTCGAAGGCTTCGCTCCTCGCTCTGAAATCCTTGCCGACCGTGCGCTCCTCTACACCGACGACGCCGAGGAGACGATCTCCCGCGTCACGGCGGATGGGCTCGAGCCCGAGACCATCCTGGCGAGGAGGTCGTCACTCGAGGACGTCTTCCTCCGCTTGACGGGCCGCTCGCTCATCGACTGATGGCAACACCGCTTCCACTTCGCGTCTTCGAGTCCGAGGCCCGCGTCTATCGCCGTACATGGCGAGCCTCGGTCTTCTCGAGCTTCCTCAACCCCGTCCTCTATCTCGCGGCAATGGGCTTGGGCCTCGGTTCTCTCGTCGATGCAAACCTGCCGGAGGGCGTCGAGGGTGTCCCCTATCTGACGTTCATCGCCCCCGGGCTCCTGGTCGCGACAGCGATGCAGACCGGCGCCAGTGAGGGCGCATGGAAGGTGATGGCGGGAATCAAGTGGCTCAAGACCTACCACGCAAGGCTCGCCACCCCGATCAGCATCTCCGGACTCGTCTACGGCCACATGTTGTGGTCCGGGGCGCGCGTGCTCATGGTGTCAGTCGTCTTCGCCCTCGTCATGACTGCGTTCCGTATCGCCCCGGTGTGGCAGTCGCTTCTCGCCGTCGGCCCTGCGTTGCTCGTCGGCCTCGGGATGGCGGCGGTGACCACCGCGTTCACCGCGAGGCTCAAGGACGAGGGGGGGCTCCCCCTGTACTTTCGATTGGTCGTCATCCCGATGTTCTTGTTTTCGGGAGCCTTCTTCCCGATCACCCAGCTTCCCGGCTGGCTGCAGGCCGTCGCTCTCGCAACTCCGATGTATCACGGGGTCGAACTAAGTCGTGCGATCGTGGTTGGGACAGAACCGCAGGTCGCGTGGTGGATCAGCGTCCTCTACCTCCTGGCCTGGATCGTTGCGGGGATCGCACTCTCCCTCAGCCCGTTCAGGAAGCGTCTCACACCATGACCACCGGGCCGCTGCTCACGCGGGTGGTTCCTCCCCTGCCCCGCAGGTGGCGGGGGAAGTACGTCGTCGAGCGAAATCTCCTGGCTACCAATGCGTTCTGGCCGGTCTTCCTCTCCGGCTTCTTCGACCCGGTCTTCTACCTCCTGGCGATCGGTGTTGGGATCGGCCAACTCGCCGGTGACCCGGTGGTTTCAGGTACACCCGTCGACTACACCGCTTTCCTGGCCCCGGCAATGCTGGCGGCGTCTGCGATGAACGGCGCCATCTACGAGTCGACGAACATGTTCTTCAAGCTCAAGTACGGCAAGATCTACGACGGGATCCTGTCGACACCGCTCCAAGCGCGCGACGTCGCCACCGGAGAGATCGCCTGGTCGCTGGCTCGCGGCTCCATCTACTCACTGGCGTTCCTCCTGGTGATGGCCGTCATGGGCCTCATCCACTCGCCGTACGGGATCATCGCCCTCCCTGCCGCCATCCTCATCGGGTTCGCATTCGGCGCAGCCGGTGTTGCCGCCACGACTTACATGAGGACGTGGCAGGATCTCGACCTCGTCACGCTCGTGACGCTGCCCCTCTTCCTCTTCTCAGCGACGTTCTATCCGATCGACGTCTACCCGGAGTTCATCCAGGTCGTGACGTGGATCTCTCCGCTCTACCACGGCGTTGTCTTGATCCGGGGCCTGACCCTCGGGATCCTCGAATGGACCATGGTGATCAACGTCGCCTATCTCGCTGCATGGGGCATCGTTGGGTCGATGATCACCGCCCGCCGCGTCGGTGTGTTGCTCCTGAAGTAGCGCGAGCCTCACAACACGTGAAATAGCCAATCGACGAAAGCCGTTCCACAAGTGTCGGTCTATTGATACGCTCGGCCGGCAGCGACGACGAAGGAGAAGCCATGACCACCCGCACCTTGAGTGTGCCCGAAATCTCATGCGGACACTGCAAGTCGGCGATCGAGGCGGCCGTCTCGCCGCTTGACGGCGTGGATCGTGTCGAAGTACAGATCGACAGCAGCACCGTGGAACTCGCCTACGACGGCACGGACACCACGCTCAACACCATCGTGACGGCGATCGAGGACGTCGGATACGAAGTTCCGGACCAGGCCTAGCACCGAGTGAGTCCGATCCCACCCGACACGATCTCCTTCGACGTTGAGGGGATGACCTGTGCCTCGTGTGCGTTGCGCATCGAGCGAGTGCTCGGGCGGCAAGACGGCGTCGAGTCGGCGGTCGTGAACTTCGCCGGGCAGGAGGCCAGGGCGGTCGTAGACCCCGGTACCGTCGATATCGACGGCCTGCGAGCCGCCATCGAGAAGCTCGGGTACGAGATCACGCCGTTCGCCGAGGGTGAGGACCGCCGGTCGCTGACCGAGCGATACGACCAGGAAGTCTCCTTCCAGAAGCGGAACGTGATCGGTGCTGCCATCCTCACCGTCCCGGTGATGATCCTGGCGATGCTCGGCCCTGACGCTCGCTGGTCGGAAATCGTCCAGGGCGTGCTCACCACCGTGGTGGTCTTCTGGTTCGGCCGCCAATTCCACGCGGCGACGTGGAAACAGATCACATCCTTCAGCCCGGCCATGGACACGCTGGTGTCGGTCGGCACCGTGACAGCATGGGCCTACTCGGTGTGGGCGGTCTTCGCCGGCTATCCGGTGTTCTTCGAGACGGCGGCGATGATCGCGACGCTCATCTTGCTCGGCCGCTACTTCGAAGCACGAGCGAAGGGCCGCGCTTCGCATGCGATCACAGGCCTGCTCGAACTCGGGGCAAAGCAGGCCCGGGTGAGAAAGGGTGATGTCGAGGAGATGGTTGATCTCGACGACCTCGCGGTCGGCTCGGTTGTCATCGTGCGAGCCGGCGAGAAGATCCCGACCGACGGTCGAATCATCGGCGGGACGTCATCGGTGGACGAGTCGATGCTCACGGGCGAGTCCGCTGCCGTCGACAAGTCGGCAGGGGACGACGTCTTCGGAGCGACGATCAACCAGCAGGGACTCCTCGAGGTCGAGGTAACGCGCCTCGGCGGGAACACCGCACTCGCGCAGATCGTGAAACTCGTCGAAGAAGCCCAGGCGTCGAAGGCTCCAGTGCAGCGCCTGGCCGACCAAGTCAGCGGGGTGTTCGTGCCAGCCGTGATCGGGATCGCGATCGTGACATTTGTGGCATGGATGATCCTCGACGGCGACATCACCAACGCTATGCGCAGTGCGGTCGCTGTTCTCATCATCGCGTGCCCCTGTGCAATGGGGCTCGCGACACCCACCGCAATCATGGTCGGCTCGGCCAGGGGAGCCGAGCAGGGCGTGTTGTTCAAATCGGCCGAGGTGTTCGAGCGGGCGAAAGCAATCGACACCGTCGTCTTCGACAAGACAGGCACCCTCACCCGCGGAGCGATGACGCTCACGACGATCGAGACCGACGAGCAGGTCGATCGTTTCCTCACCCTCGTCGGATCCGTCGAGGCAGCCTCCGAACATCCGATCGGCATGGCGGTTGCGCTCGGAGCCGAAGAACGAGACCTCACGCTGCAGCCGGTTGAAGACTTCGTCGCCCGCCGGGGGCTCGGCGTGGAGGGCACCGTCGACGGAGTGGGTGTCGCCGTTGGGCGAACACTGCTCATGGACGAACTAGGAATCGACATCCCGAACGGCGATGCGGCAGCCATGGAACGGATAGAGAGCACGGGACACACGGCATTCCTCGCGGCATGGGGCGGTCAGGTGCGCGGGGCGATCGGGGTCGCCGACACGGTGAGAGCCTCGTCGAAAGCTGCGGTCTCCAATCTTCGCAACCTCAATGTCGACGTAGCGATGTTGACCGGGGACAACACTCGTACCGCAGAAGAGATTGCTACAGAGGTTGGCATCTCGCGCGTAGTCGCCGGCGTACTGCCTGCCGGCAAGGCCGACGAGATCAGCCGCCTCCAGGGCTCCGGACGTTCGGTCGCCTTCGTAGGTGACGGGATCAACGATGCCCCCGCGCTCACACGAGCTGATCTCGGAATGGCGGTTGGGTCGGGGACCGACGTCGCGATCGAAGCCGGTGACGTTGTTCTCATGTCGGGCGACCCGCAGCTCGCCGTCACGGCACTTGGGCTCGCACGAGCCACCTTCCGGACCATCAAGCAGAACCTGTTCTGGGCATTCGGCTACAACACCGCCGCGATCCCGCTCGCAGCTCTCGGCTTCCTCAATCCGATGATCGCCGCAGCCGCCATGGCGTTCTCTTCGGTCTCGGTGGTCACGAACTCGCTCAGACTTCGCCGTTTCGGCAAAACTTGACAAACTCGCGTCTCCTTGCTGGCCTCGGCCTCACATGAATATCACAACCTTCGTCACACCCGGTCTTGGAGACTCGACCTACCTCTTCGAACACGACGGGGTGGGAGTCCTCGTCGATCCTCAGAGGGATATCGACCGCTTCGTTGAGGCTGCGGACGGTCTCGACACACGATTCGTCCTGGAGACACACCTCCACAACGACTACGTCTCGGGTGGACGATCAGCAGCGCATGCGATCGGCGCCGAACTTGTGCTCCCTGCTTCATCCGGTGCGGCCTTCGACCACGTACGTGCCTTCCATCTCGAGGACCTCGACGGAGGGAGCTTCACCGTTCGCCCGATTCACACGCCGGGCCACACCCCGGAACACGTGAGTTATCTGGTTCTCGTCGACGGCGAAGCGGTCGCATTGTTCTCCGGAGGCAGCCTGCTCGTCGGATCGGCCGGCCGAAGTGACCTTCTCGGTATGGGTCGCGCCGCATCGCTCGCCAAGCTCCAGTATCAATCGGTCACACGGCTCGGCGCGCTACCGGAAAACGTGGCGCTCTACCCCACCCACGGAGCAGGATCGTTCTGCACGTCGTCGGTCGCAGAAACCGCCTCGTCGACCATCGGCGCCGAGAAGCGATCGAACCCCGCACTTGCGCATCCAACGGCTACATCGTTCGTGACGCAAGCCCTGACCGGACTCCAGCCCTACCCGGATTACTACGCCCACATGGGCCCGATCAACCTCGCAGGGCCCGAACCCATGCCGAGCGGATCGGCTCCGCTGATCACTGTCGGCGAGATACCCGGCAACGCCCACGTCGTCGATATCCGTCCCCAGGCCGACTACGCCAACGGGCATCTCCCCGGCTCATATGGCCTCGAACTCGAAGATCAGATGGGGGTATGGGCCGGATGGCTGATTCCTTTCGACGAACCAATCGTGCTCGTTGCCAACGCCGACCAGGACATCACAGAGGCCACGGTCCAACTGGCACGCATTGGCTACGACCATGTGGTCGGCGTTGTGACGGATCTCGGAGAGCGGGACAACCTTGCCGCGTACCGGTTGGCATCGATTGCCGATCTAAAGAACGAACTCCAGATGGACCCTCCCCAGGTCCTCGACGTCCGAGCACCGGGAGATTGGGAAGAGGCATCGATCCCGGGCTCGTTCCAGCGATACGTCCCGGACCTTCGTACCGGACTGCCAGAGGACCTTGATCCCAACCGGCCGGTCTGGATCATCTGCGGCGGAGGCTACCGATCACAGATGGCCGTCCGCTACCTCGAAGCAGGCGGCCACGAAGCCATCGTGGTGACCGGCGGCGGAGTCACCGAAGTTCTGGCAGACGATCAGGCGTAGGCTTCGCACATCTGCACAATGCTGTCCGCGACCTCGTCAACAGCCCGGTCGATTGCGGCGCTGAGACCGACGCCCGGTTCAACACGGTTGATCTCGATGCCGTAGATGACCAGGGCTCCCGGGAGCACGCCTACGGCGTCTCCGAGATCGATCGCCTCGGCGAGGCCAACGAGGTGGGTTGACGCAGAGCGCCACGCCGACGGGAAACCCTGCCGCCCGTCGATACGATGGATCGAACCCGCCACGCGGCCAGACACCACAGCGTCGACAACGACCGCAAGCCCGGCGTCGCGCCAGGTTTCGAGAAGGTGGGTGGCGTCCCCGACGGACTCGACCAAGGCGACAGATGGCGATAGGCGCTGCGCGAGCCGGTCGATCACGACCGGCCCGGCCGCATCATCTCCCATCACTCGATTCCCGACGCCGATGACGACGACTTCAGACACGTTCGACCGTCAGGTCGAGGAAGTGTGTCGCACACGAGATGCACGGGTCATAGTTGCGGATCGACTGCTCGAGCACCCACGACAGCTCCGGATCCGGGAGATCCAGGTGCTGTTCGAGCACAAATCGCAGGTCCGACTCGATCGTCAGCTGATTCTGTGCCGTAGGAGGCGTGATCTGTGCATCTGCGATGCGCCCGTCGTCGTGGAGCCGATACTGGTGGTAGAGCATTCCGCGAGGCGCCTCGGTTGCGCCGTGGCCCACACCCGCTTTCGGCGTACACGGGACGTATGGCTCGGCCGGCTCCTCGTAGGCGTCGATGATCCTCAGCGCCTCCTCAATCGCGTAGAGCGTCTCCACACTCCGCACGACGATGCTCTTGAACGGGTTGTTGCACACCGGTTCCAGCCCGGCGTCGAGCGCCGCCCGCTGCGCAAGCGGCGTCAGCTTCTCAAAGTTGATCGCGTACCGTGCAAGCGGACCCACGTGGTAGGCGCCGCGTCCGCGGACCCGGCTGTGAAGTGCGTTCGAACGCTCAACATGCTCTTCGGTGAAGAACTCGTTGAACTGGGAAACTGGGACATCAATGCCCTTGTTCGAGGCGATGTTCCCCTCGTTGAACGGGTACTCGTCGGGGTGGCACACCGACACAAACTCGAAGTCGAGGTCTGCCGCGGGGAACGTGAATCCAGCCGTCCATTTGATCGTTTCGAGGGCAGCGTCTTTCGCCCACTCGAGTTCCGGAACGAGCGCCTGCAACTCCTTCTTCGTCGGAGTCCGATAGAAGCCGCCGACACGGACGTTGATCGGGTGGATCTCTCGACCACCGAGGAGAGATACGATGTCGTTCCCCGCCTTCTTCAACCGGAGGCCTCGTTCGACCACCTCTCGATGATCGGCGGCCATATGGATGCCGCTCTCGTATCCCAGGAAGTCGGGTGCGTGCAGCAGGTAGACGTGGAGAACGTGACTCTCGATCCACTCGCCGCAGTAGATGAGCCGCCGCAACTCACGCAGGGAACCGTCGACGGTGATGTCGAAAGCGTCCTCCATCGCATGGACCGAACTCATTTGATACGCAATCGGGCAGATCCCGCAGATACGCGCGGTGATGTCCGGCGCATCGGTGTACGGGCGCCCGCGTAGGAACGCTTCGAAGAACCGCGGGGGTTCGAAGATCGAGAACTCGACGTCCTCGATCTTGTCATCGACGACCTTGACCCGCATCGAGCCTTCACCCTCGACTCGCGCGAGGTACTCGACGGAGATCTCTCTCGCGTTGGTCATCGCGCACCTCCGATCTCAATCGATGTCTCGCGACGATCGCTCTCCAAGCGGAACGCCTCCGACCATGCGTTGAAGCCGCGCAGGGAATCGACGATCTGCCGGTCCGACAGGCCCATCATCTCCCAGTTCTTGGCCAGCGAGGCTGCGTTTGCGCTCTCCATCGGGCCGAAGCAGCCGTAGCAGCCGCGGTCGTAGGTGGGGCACAGGGCGTTACAGCCTGCCTGCGTGATTGGACCGAGGCATACGGTGCCGTGCGACACCATCACACACGGATTGCCCTTCGCCTTGCATTCAACACACACGCTGTACGTTGGAATGTTCGGCTTCCGGCCCTGCAGGAACGCAACGAGCACCTCGAGCAACTGGTACTTCGAGATCGGGCAACCGCGAAGCTCGAAATCAACCTTTACGTAGTCGGCGATCGGCGTCGACTCTTGCAGTGTGTCGATGAATTCGGGATGGGCGTAGACGTACGCATTGAAGTCGTCCACGTCCTTCCAGTTCCGCAACGCTTGAATTCCTCCGGCGGTTGCGCACGCGCCGATCGAGATCAGCACCGTCGTCTCGTCGCGGATCTGCTGGATGCGGTCACGATCGTGTGGAGTCGTGATCGAGCCCTCAACCAGCGTGACGTCGTAGGGCGGCGGAAGCACCTCGCGCGAAGCCTCCATGAAGTTGGCGATCTGCACCACTCCGGCAACGGCGAGCAGTTCGTCTTCGAGATCGAGCAGGCTCAGCTGGCAGCCATCACAGGACGCAAACTTGTGAACGGCGAGTGTTGGTAGTGCCACGTCACACCTCCCTGATCCAGCACGAGCCGGCCATCTGGGCGCAGGTCATCACCGGGCCGTCCTTGCAAAGGAAGTACTTCCCAAGTTGGCAGTGTCCGCACAACCCGACCCCGCACTTCATGTTGCGCTCCATCGAGACATAGAGCCGGTCATCGGAGAGTCCCTTGCGCTCGAGCGACTGGATCGTGAACCGCATCATGACCTCGGGCCCGCAGACAAACGCGATGGCAGTGTCCCCATCGAACGACGAGCGGCCAACCAGCGATGTGACAACACCGACCGGCCCGCGCCAGCTTTGGTCGGCCTGATCCACCGTGACCAGAACCTCGAAGTCGAACCGACCGCGCCACTCGCGAATCTGTGACGCGAACAACAAGTCGACAGGAGAACGAGCGCCGTACATCAACGTCACGTTCTCGTATCGGTCCCGATGGTTGAGCACATCGAAGACCACGGGCCGCAAGGGCGCCAGCCCCACTCCGCCCGCGATGATCAGCACATCCCGGCCTTCGGCCGCTGCGGTATCCCACGCGGTGCCGAATGGTCCTCGAACGCCGACATAGTCGCCGGGCCGCAGGCCAACAAGGGCGTCGGTGACCGCCCCAACCGCCCGGATCGTCTGGACGATCTTCGAGGAATCGTCGGGATCGCCGCTGATCGAGATCGGGACTTCGCCGATGCCGAACGCGTAGAGCATCGTGTATTGCCCAGGAAGGAAGCTCCAGTCGTCCACAGGCGGCTCGATCTCGAGCGTGTACGTATCTTGCAGTTCTCGCTCCACGCTGAGGATCCGGCATGGCACCGGGCTCATCACGTGGGCGTTGGGCTTAACGGAAAGTTGAGTAGACATCGAGCAATTGGATCCTGAGTGCTTGCATGCGGGTAACGATGACCTCGGTGAATCGCCGTAGGAGCTCGTACCCGAGCTCCGGGTCGGCCAACGAGATCTTCTTCAACTGCGGACCGTCGAATTGGACTGCTGTGACCTCGCTCCGAACGTTGGCGTCGAAGCTCCACCGGTAGGGCGGGTACATCCACGACCAGCCGACGAAATCGCCGCTGTGAAGGGTCTGGATGGTCTTTGGTCCGTGCTCCTGGGTGCGGAGGGAAAGGGCCACATCACCGTCGAGGATGAGGTACGACCGTCTGGCCGGACCGCCCTCGACGAACATCACCGCACCTTCTTCGAACGTGACGAGCCGCGCCGTCTCTGCAACGGCCCGGACCTGCTCCTCGGTCATCCCCTCGAAGAACGGTTGATCGATGAGTACGTCGAACACTTCGCTCATTCGGCTGCCTCCTTGACGCTTGGTGTTCCGACCGCGACCCGACGAACATCCCGTTCGCGAATCTCGGCCGCCTCCTTCGTGATGTCGATACCGACCGGGCACCACGTGATACATCGGCCGCAGCCGACGCACCCGATCTCACCGAACTGGTCTTGCCAGGAGCCCAGCTTGTGCGTGAGCCACTGGCGATAGCGGGGTCCTGGAGACGGACGCACCGGTCCACCGTTGACATAGGAGAAGTCGAGTGTGAAACACGAATCCCATGTCCGGACGCGCTCAGCTTCGGATCCGTCGAGGGACATGTGGTCCTCGACACTCGAGCAGAAGCAGGTCGGGCACACCAACGTGCAGTTCGTACAGGAGAGGCAGCGCTTCGCAATCTCGTCCCAATAGGGGTTCTCGAGGTTCTCCTGGAGTACCTCCTTCAATCCGTCGGTATCGAGGAATCGACCCATGTGTTCTGCGGCCCGAACCACCATCCGGTGGGCGGTCACGAGTTCCTCATCCGCAGGATTGCGGGCAGCCAACGAGGCAAGGACCTCTTCGCCCTCCTCACTTCCCGTTTCGGCAAGGATGTAGTGGGTATCACCGTCGATCACCTCGGTGAGCGCGATGTCGTACCCCTCCGAAACCCCGGGACCGGTCCCCATCGAATCGCAGAAACACGTCGGCGCCGGCTCTGTGCAGTTCGCCGCGACGGTGAACGCCTGGTTACGTCGACCGGCGTAGACGGGGTCTCCGACCGCTCCGTACACTTTGTCCTGTACCTTCAGCGCAGCAACTTCGCAGGGCCGGGCGCCGAAGAACGCGTACCGAGGTGGCTCTTCTGGAGCGACCGTCTCGAAGCCGCCGTCGGTACGGAGGCCTTTCCAGAACACCGCTCCCGGCGGAGTGGTGAATCTCCTGAACGACTGAGGCCCGACGACATACCCGAAGAGGGCGCCGTCTCCTCGTTCTTCAAGCCGGTAGGTGCCGGCCTCCTGAACGTCGCGTAGGCCAACGGGGAGGTCGTCGGTCGAGGTGATCGTGTCGTACAGGATTGTCTGACCGCGTACGGTCGGTCCGACGACTTCGTAACCCCGATCGGCGAGCGCGTTAATGAGGGCGTCAACACCCTCGCGGTCGATGACGAGTGATTCTGTCACGTCTCCATCCTGGGATGCTGTCCACCACCGTAAGAAGCGGCACCGACCGCATCTAGGGCCGGAAGCCTCGGGCCGTGGGCCGTTCGACCCTATAACAAACTCGATGGGCGCTACGACACCTGCCCGATAGCCTTCCACGGGTGGACCCGGTACGACGCTTTGAAAGACCCTTCCTCCGCAGACCCCGCGCGGTTGTTGCCTTCGAAGGCTGGAACGACGCCTGCGATGCTGCGTCGGGGGCGCTCCGCCACCTCCTCGAACGCTGGGGCGCCGATCGGCCATTCGCCGCGATAGAACCGGAGGAGTTCTTCGACTTCCAGGAGCACCGTCCCACCGTCTCGGTGCTCGACGGAACCATCGAGTCGATGGTCTGGCCCGAGACCCGTTTCTACGCGATCAGCCGGCCCGACCTGGACCACGACCTCGTTGTCGTCGTCGGAGACGAACCGACGTTCCGTTGGAAGACCTTCGCTCGGACCGTCACCGCCGTCCTCGCCGACTGCGGCGTCGAGTCGGCCACCATGCTCGGCGCCTACATCGGTTCGGTAACGCACTCGACGCCCGTGCCGCTGTCCGGCGTCGCAACCGTTCTGTCCAATCTCGATGGCACCGGGTTGCCACCCACCGACTACCAGGGCCCCACCGGGATCATTGCGGTGCTCAGCGAGGCGTGCAGGGAGGCGGGCATCCAGGCCACGAGTATCTGGGCCGGCACCCCGCATTATCTCGCCGCGAATGCGAATCCGATGGCCATGCGGGCGTTGTTGCGCAAAGCCGGCCAGATCGTGGGATTCGCCGGCGACAGCGAGGAACTACAGGCTCTGGAAGCAGACTTCATTCTCCAGGTTGACGAAGCCGTCGCCGAGTCCGACGACCTCGCAGAGTACGTCCGAGAGATCGCAGAAAACGACCGGTCGCTCGATCCCGGCAAGAGCGGCGAGTTGTTCGACGAGATCGAACGTTTCCTCAAGGACGTCTGAATCCGCGTACCCAGGGTTCTCCACCCCGTATACGGCGCTGTGAGCCCGCGGAATGGACGACGGTCGCGTACCCAGGGTTCTCCACCCCGTATACGGCGCTGTGAGCCCGCGGAATGGACGACGGTCGCGTACCCAGGGTTCTCCACCCCGTATACGGCGCTGTGAGCCCGCGGAATGGTGGAAGCCGAGCCGTTCGAACTCAGGGTTTCACTGATTCGTCGGGAAATGACCACTGCCCACGGCGATCGTGGGCAGTGGCAACGACTACTTCTTCGTCTTGTGACGATTCGCCTTGATGCGCTTGCGATACTTGTGCTTGCTCATCTTCTTCCGACGCTTCTTGATCAGCGAACCCATTCAGGAGACCTCATCTCAACGATTTCGGGGACCGGATCCGGCGGCGGCGAGGCCGGGCCGGAGCCCATAAGGTTCGCGAAGGATAGGCCGCTACGCAAACAGGTGTCACTCCGACACCTCGTTTCGGCGATCGGTGGCCCTCCTAGAATCCCATAATGCATCCTGTTATCGGCGTGACATCCGAGCCGAAACCAACGAAGGGCTCGGCAGGCGACCTCGACTCTCACGTGATCGGCCACACCTACACCGACGCGGTGAAACGCGCCGGTGGGCTCCCGGTCATCCTCGCCCCTGTCCCGACCGAGGACGTACCCGCCGTCGTCGACCGTCTCGACGGACTGCTCCTCTCCGGGGGCGGCGACGTCGACCCGAAACGCTACGGCGAGGAGCCCCATCCGACGGTGAATCGAACGAACGCGACCCGGGATGAGTTCGAAATCGCACTCGCCTGCGAGGCACTGGCTCGCCATCTCCCGGTGCTGGCGATTTGCCGAGGCCTCCAGATCGTCAATGTGGCACTCGGCGGCACCCTGATTCAGGACATCCCATCGGCGCTCGGATCGATCGACCACACCGTCATCGGGCATGCCGTATACGACGGTCATCAGCCGGTCACGGTCGAAAGCAACTCGCTCGTCGCGAAGGCGACCGGTTCAACCGACTTGATGGTGAATTCCATCCATCACCAGGCAGTCAGGGACCTTGCACCGGGCTTGCGGGCCGTCGCCTGGGCGAACGACGGCGTCATCGAAGGCATCGAACACGAAGATGAAAGGTGGCCACTCCTCGCCGTCCAGTGGCACCCCGAGTATCTCAGCAGCAACTCCGATGAGGTCTCCCATCGGCTCTTCGAGGCGTTCGTCGATTCGGCGCGGATCACCTGAGCCGGTCCACTGCCGCCTGGCTCGACAGGTTCCCGCCGGCTACCGGAGTCCCTCGAAGTCGACGGCGAGGGATCGAACCACGCCCGAATCGCCGAGCACCAACTCGAGGGCGCCGATCACCGCCGCCTCCGTTTCGGCAGTAGCGAAGGCAAGTGTCGTCGGACCGGCCCCGGACCAGGCCGCGTGCAGCGCCCCGGCAGACCGCGCTGCATCGATCATCGTCGCCGTTATCGGTGAGAGAGGTCCCCTCGCGTTCTCATGGAACTCGTCACCTACCGCCGCGGCGAACGCAGATCGATCGCCCGTGCGGAGCGCCTCGACGAGCAGGATGGCTCGCCCCAGGTTGCGAGAGGCAGCAGCCACCGACACCTCGTTCGGAACCACCTGCCGGGCACGCCGGGTCGCGAGCCTGGTATCCGGAATACCGACAATCGGGAGAATGCTGGGATCCATGTCGAGCCGATGAGGCCCGTTCAAACCCACGGCCATGAGGCCGCCGTACACGGCCGGCGCGGCGTTGTCGCCATGGCCCTCGATCCCCGCAACGAGTTCGTAGATCTCCTCACGTGCGGGTTCCCGTCCCACTGCTCGCCCCGCCGCAGCCGCAGCCGCAGCGGTAACGGCCGAAGAAGAGCCGAGGCCCCGCGTTCTCGGGATGGCGTTGTCAACGGTGAGGGCCATCGGTCGATCGACCGCGGCCATGACGGCGCCGAACAGCATGTCGCGAGGCTTGAGAGCCACCGGACCATCTCCGTCGTCGACCGTCATCCGATCGGCCGGAACGGCTGCAACGACACACCGCAGATCAAGCGCTAGACCGAGCACATCGAAGCCGGGCCCGAGGTTGCCGGAGGACGCAGGGGCCGAAGCCGAGGCAACTTCAGGAACGCTCATCGGTTGACCGGCTCGATAAAGATGCGAGTCGCTTCGGGAACAGCATCGGCGATCCTGCCCTCCATCTCGACGATCGCCGACTCGATGAGGTCGCCGTCGATGCTGTCGTCAAACTCGATATCCATCGTCACGAGTATCTCGTCGGGTGCAAGTTGCATGGTGAGGAGGCGATCAACCGTCCGAGCCTCTCCAACCGACAATGCTGCCGCCCGGATCTTCGACCGCTCCTCCCGAGTCGCTGATTCACCAATCAAGAGTGACTGCATCTCCACCGCGAGCACCCATGCCACAACGGCAAGCAGCAGACCGATGAGCACCGAAGCAATCCCGTCCCAGATCGCGTTCTCGGTCAGCATTGCGGTGATCAGACCGGCGGCAGCAATAACCAGACCGACGAGCGCTGCGCTGTCCTCGAACAAGACCACCAGAAGCGAGGGATCCTTCGACTCCTCGATGGTCTTGCGGACTGTTCTCCCGGCTCGCTGCCGGTTGAACTCCTTGAGGGCGGGACGAAACGCAATCAGCCCTTCAAAGAGTGCCGCCACGCCGAGAACGGCGAGCGAGAGCCAGAAGCCCTCACCACCGTGGCCGTGTGGGTCCCTGATCTTCCCAACACCGGACACGATCGACAACACCGAGCCGCCCACGAAGAGGAACACGGCGACCATGAAGCTCCAGAAGTAGATCTCCTTTCCGCGTCCGTAGGGGTGCTGCACTGTGGCGTCAAAGCGAGACGCGGCGTGCCCTCGCAGCAGGAACAACTGGTTGCCTGAATCCGCTACCGAGTGGATGGCTTCCGACAGCATCGCGCTGCTGCCAGAGATCCCCGCAGCCACGAACTTGGTGACCGCAATCGCGGCGTTCGCGATGAGTGCCAGAACGACGAGGCGCTTCGATTCCGTTGCCATTGACGGAAGCGTAGTGCCGACACCACTCTCGGCCGGCCCGACCCGGCAGTGCCGCGGTCGGCTGGAGGCGGGGACTCAGCACCCGACATGGGATCTCCCCGGCACCTATTCAGTCGGACGGTCTCTCGTCATGATGTCTGACAAACCCTCACTAAAGGGTGATTTCGAGCCAAACAGGTCGGAGGCAGGCCCGACGGTTCCCTTCCCGAACCTCTCTCGAAGGTCGTCGACGGCCGCATCGAGAGCCTGGAGTTCCAGCTCGCGAGGACTCCCACCGATGAAATCGTCGTCAAACAGCGGAAGCTCGAGTTGGAGCGGCGAGGCCGGAACCAGGTGCGACATCGAGATGCCGAGGAGGCTGAGCCCCCGGTCTGGGAATTCTTCGAGCACCCCCGTCGTGAGATCGAGGGCGGTCCGATAGAGCACTGCGCTGGAAGCCGTTGCGGTGCGCATCGTGGTTGCCCGAGTGATCGCCTGGAAGTCACGAAACCGTGCCCGCACCGTGAGCGTCCGGCCCGCCCGGCCGTGGCGCCGCAGCCTCGCCCCGACCCGTGAGGAAAGCCGCGAGAGGACCCCACGCAGGTACTCAGGGTCTCTGCGACCGCCGCCGAACGCACGTTGCGCTCCGACCGACGACGATCGCCTGCCCGGCACGACCCCCCTCGGGTCACGATTCCACGCGAGGGCGTTCAGGTGATGGGCCCGATGCGGTCCGACGCGCGTTGCCAGCAAGGAGACCGGCGCCTCAGCCAATTCGCCAATCGACGAGATACCGAGCTCGGCTAGCTGAGCAAGCGTCACCGGCCCGACGCCCCAGAGGTGCCCGACCGGCAGTCCATGGAGGAAGTCGATCTCGGTGCCGGGTGTGATGATCAGCGAGCCGTCCGGCTTTGCCACGCGGCTCGCGATCTTCGCCAGGAACTTCGTCTGCGCTCCCCCCACCGATACCGGCAGACTGGTTTCCTCCCGCACGCGGTCTCGGATCGCCTCGGCAATCGTGGCCGGCGGCCCGAAGAGGTGGACGGCGCCGCCGACGTCGATGAAGGCCTCGTCGATCGAAATCGGCTCAACGAGCGGGCTGAAATCCCTGAAGACTTCGAAGACCCGGTCGCTGAAGTCGACGTAGTCACCGAACGCGCCGTCGACCACGATCAGCCCGGGGCAGAGTTTCCGTGCCTCTCCGATCCGCATCGCGCCTCGGACACCCATTGCCCTTGCCTCATACGTCGCCGACAGAACGACCCCGCCACCCACCGCGACCGGCTTCCCGACGAGGTCCGGGCGGCTAAGGAGAACCACCGACGCATAGAAGGCGTCGAGGTCGGCGTGGAGGATGGTCGCCTCACCTGATGTCTGCACGGCTCCATCCTGTCACGCATATGTGACAGAATCAGCACCATGTCTCCACAATATGATGCAATCGGGGTTGTTGTATCCGACATGACGGCGTCTGTGGCGTTCTACCGCCTTCTGGGACTCTCCTTCCCAGCGAGTGCGGAAGGCGAGGGCCACGTCGAAGCGGAACTGTCCGGCGGAACCCGTTTGATGCTCGACACCGAAGACATGGTTCGCTCGTTCGATCCAACGTTCGATCCGCCATCGGGCGCGGGACGTATCGGACTCGCCTTCCGGTGTGCGAACTCCGACGAGGTCGACCGCGTGTACAACGTGGTCTGCGAAGCCGGGTACCACGGCGAACGTGCGCCGTTCGACGCGTTCTGGGGTCAGCGGTACGCCACCGTCCTGGACCCCGACGGGAACGGTGTAGATCTCTTCGCAACACTCCCTGGCTAGCGGCTCGAGAGCCGGTAGCCACAGGCGCAGCAGATCTCAGCTTCTCGGTCCAGATTGCCAGCGCCCCCCTGCGGATCGCGGGAGCGAATCCGCTTCCCCCACTTCGTGAGGGGACCATTCTCAAATGGAGACGAGTTCTTGCGTTGACGTGTCGTCGTTGATCTGCTCGTGAGTGACGGGGGTGCTGTTGCTCTTCTGTTCAGGGCGACGCACAATCCAGATCGCGGCGGCGATCAGCCCAGCAACGCAACCAACAAAGACAAACACGTGAAGGTTGCTGGCGACAAGGATTGCCCCGCTCCGCCGGAGTGGTGATCCACCACCGTCGGGATCGAGCACCCATCCGCCGAACCGGAACAGCATGGCGAACGATGCCGCTGAGAAGGCGATGCGGGTCGCGAGCCCTCGCACCATTGGCCATCGATCCTCGGCGAGGGCGACAGCGATCGACCCGAACACGAGCAGCATCCCGGCAGACGCAAGCACACCAAGCGTCAACAGCCCCCGTGCCTGCTCCGTCACGACTCCAACCGAGATCGCTTCTCCGGTGTCCAGCGCGACCGGATCGAGGGAATCGACGGTGGCCTCGACCGATTCGGCGGGTACGCTCACGCCCTGCGCCGCGAGTCCGGAAATCACTTCTGGAACGAGCGGGGCAAGCGCCGAAGCGACATCGATCGTCGACTCGGTCCCCGGTGGCGCCACGAGTGCCTCAACCACCTGGTCAACGAGAGCATCGACGGCTCCCAGCGCCTCTGGGCGATCTCTCACCTCGTCGAGCACCCGGTCGGCTTCGAGGGGGCTCACGCCATCGGTCGCTGACAACCCTTCACCGATCCAATCCCACACCCGATCGGTCACCAGATCAGCCGAGAGTGCAGCTTCGGTCGACTGTGCGATCGTTGTCTGATCGATCGTCACCGCCCGACCCCAGAGCCCGACGAGGAGCAGCGTGGTCGACAACCCGAACACCCACAGAACCCACGGCAGCGCAAGACGGCGCGGCGCGAGCCAACGACTGAAAGGAGAAGTGGGTTCGATTGGTCGATTCATCAGCAAAACCCCCGGATCGCACACGGGGGTCTTCCGTCAGGGTATCGAGCACACGAACTAGCCCGCCCCGGCTGTTGACTAGCGTGCCGCTCGTGAACGACGTCGACCTCGTTGAGATACTCGATCTGGACCGGCTCCTGGTCCTCATGGTTCTCGCCATGGGCCTTGCCATGGTTCTCGGGAACGGATACGCCATCTGGCAACACCATCGTGGCAAAAAGCCGAAGGGCGAGGAGGGCGAGTTTCGGGGGCCGCGAGCCTACTGGCTCGTCGGCGTCGGCCTCGTGATGACCACGTGGGGGCTGCTGTCGCTCTAGCGCCTTCGTCCCTGACGGCGATGGGGAGCCGCTTCCGCCGTTTCCGCAAGAACGAGAGAGCTACGTGATCGCTACAATCACGGTCGCTTGCGGGTGTAGTTCAATGGCAGAACATCAGCTTCCCAAGCTGAATACGGGAGTTCGATTCTCCTCACCCGCTCTTCCACCGCTCTCCATCTGCAGCGGTGCGCGTTCACGGTCCTGCCTGATCGGCCGCCGACACTCTCCACCGCACACTTCGTCATGTATGCGGATTCAGGCGTCCCGGCACCACAGGGTGATGCGTAGGGGGCTCTTCCCGGGAATACGCTCGATCTCACAGCGGGCCTCGAGGTCGACCTTGGTATAGCGAACGTAGTTCATCAGCCGTCCGTTCGGAAAGAGCTCATGGCTGCCATATCGGTGCTGTGCCGCCGCGACAACATCCTTCAGCAGGACCGTTCCATCGTCACCACCCTCATCGTCGATGACCTCGAGGATGAGGTTCCTCATCGCCTCGTACTGGGCGAGGTCCATCGTCCAGTTGTCCAGACCGCCCGGCCGCGTTGGGTTGAAGATGTCGACCCGGCCTTTCGTCTCCCGAGCCAACGCGTTCGCTTCCCACGCCGCGGCGGGTACCGGACCACAATGCTCGTCTCGTTCGATACTCGGCGTCGACGAAGAACAAGGCGACCTGGGAGACGAGGCGCGTTCGGTGAAATCCGTCCCAGATTCAGGACACCGCGATTCGCCTCCCGATCCAACATCCAGTGCCCACGAGTGCGCCGACGGATCTAGGCTTCCCGGCTCAGGACCAGATCCTGGCTGCGTCTGGTCGCCAAGCCGACCCGAGCCACTACCCGAAATGATGTGCCGATGAAGAACAGCCCCGTCACCGCCATTGTCTTCGATATCGGAGCGGTGCTCGTCGACTGGAACCCCGAGTACCTCTACGCCCACGTCATTCCCGACCCCGACGAACGAAGCTGGTTCCTCAGGGAGATCTGCACACCCGAGTGGAACTTCGCGATGGACGCGGGTACCTCCGTGAGCGAAGAGGTCGCGAAGCTCGCTGCGGAAAGACCCGAGTACGCCGACCTCATCAACCCGTGGTGGGATCGGTGGCGCGAGATGCTTGGAGACGAGATCCCGGGAACCCGCACGATCGCCGAAAAGCTCAAGCGATCCGGGAAGCCGGTCTACGCCCTTACGAATTGGAACGCACAGACGTGGGCAATCGGCGTCGCTGAGTTCCCCTTCCTTGGCGAGATCTTCGACGGCGTCGTGGTGTCCGGTCAAGAAGGCGTTACGAAGCCGGACCCGCGCATCTTTGAGATCTTGAGCAGCCGATACGACCTCGAACCGTCGACAACCGTCTTCATCGACGACTCACCGAAGAACGTTGCCGCCGCCACCGCCCTCGGGTATCAGGCGCACCTCTTCACAAGCGCCCCCGAACTCGAGGCCTGGCTCAAGAAGATCAATGTCCTCTAGGCGCAACTTCTTCGCCGATCGAGTGAGCGTGGGCCACACGCAACGCGTGGGATTCCCTGCGTGAGTCCCGGCACTTCGTCGACCGGCGTCGCTACCCTCTTCCGCCGCTACTTCTGGCAGCCGCCCAGGGCCCACGGCGAAGTGATCGAGGACCGCAGCGTCAGCTTCCTCGAACTGTTCTACGACCTCGTCTACGTCGTTGTTATCGCCCGGGCCGCTCACACGCTGGCCGAACACGTGTCGTGGCGGGGCATCGCCGACTTCGCGGTCGTCTTTGGCCTGATCTGGATCGCATGGCTGAACGGAACGATGTATCACGACCTCCATGGCCGCGAGGATGGCCGGACCAGGACCTTCGTGTTCCTCCAAATGGCGCTCCTTGCCCTCCTCGCGGTATTCACGAGCGAAGCGACCGGCGCCGACGGCACGCCGTTCGCTCTCACCTATGCGGCATTCCTCCTCGTCCTGATCTGGCTCTGGTACTCCGTCCGCCGCCAGGACTCGGCCGAATACTCCTCCGTCACGGGCTGGTACCTGGCCGGCATGACCGCATCGGTCGCGATGGTCACGGCGAGTGCCGCCCTGTCTTCGGAAGCCCGCACGATCGTTTGGGCAATCGTGGTGGTTGGATGGGTCGTCGGTGGGATCCTGCTCACACGGTTCCAGATTGAGGGCACAGATCTCGGCCTCACCCCCACCGACTCTCTGGTGGAGCGCTTCGGTCTGTTCACCATCATCGTGCTCGGAGAGGTTGTCGTCGGCGTCGTCGAAGGAATCTCGGATGCCGAACGCACGGCCCTGAGCATCATCACCGGCATGATCGGATTGATGATCGGGTTTGCCTACTGGTGGACGTACTTCGACTTCGTCGGCGACCGGCATCCGCGCACCGACCGCGGCGGGCTCACGAACTGGATGTTCGGACATCTCCCGGCAACGATGTCGATCGCCGCCACCGGGGCCGCAATGGTGAGCCTCGTTGAGCACGCAGCCGACGATCGAGCACCGGAAGCAACAGCGTGGTTGCTTGCCAGTTCGGTCGCGCTCGGACTCATCTCCCTGATCGTGATCGTGCGAACGCTGGACGCCTACGATCGCCTACCCGGCGTCTACCAACCGATCAGCTGGGCAATGGCGGCGGCTGCAGTTGCGTCACTTGTTGTCGGCTGGCTCCGACCCGCCCCCTGGCTGCTGGCGCTCGGGCTTGTCGCGATTCTCTTCGCTGTGTGGTTGTTCGCCATCGCCAAGTGGGTTCGCGTCGGGCACCCAGACGAGCACGTGCCGACCACGGACTGACCGATCCAGCCGACAACTAACATCCGCGGCCATGATCTTCTCCGACCGAACGATCCGCGAGGCCATCCGCGACGGCCGCATTTCGATTGATCCGTTCGACAGCGACCTCGTTCAGCCCTCCAGCGTTGATGTTCGCTGTGACCACCGCTTCCGGGTCTTCGAGAACCATCGTTATCCGCTGATCGATCCGAAAGCCGTCCAAAGCGACCTGACGAAGGAGGTTCGGGCGTCTGAGGACAGCCCTTTCATCCTCCACCCAGGCGAATTCGTCCTTGGAACAACACTCGAGGCGATCCGGCTCGGCGATGACGTCGTTGCCCGTCTCGAAGGGAAGTCTTCCCTCGGGCGCCTCGGCCTTCTCATCCACTCCACCGCAGGGTTCATCGACCCCGGGTTCCAAGGCCAGGTGACTCTGGAGCTCTCGAACGTGGCGAACCTTCCGATCGCCATCTATCCCGAGATGAAGATCGGGCAGGTCAGCTTCTACCAGATGACAACCGCCGCCGAACACCCCTATGGATCCGCAGCCCTCGGTTCAAAGTACCAGGGCCAGTCCGGACCTACGGCGAGCCGCATGCATCAGGACTTCAAGGAGGAGGACGATGGCCAGACCTGAGGTCGCGCGCGTCGCTTCGATCATGCTCGACTGCAACAACCTCGACAACATGGTTGCGTTCTGGGGAGCGATCCTCGATGTCAAGGTGAAGAACCGCTTCCCAAACTACGTGTGGATGACGCGTGTCTCACGGGGTGGACCGGCGCTCGCCTTCCAGCAGGTCACCGAGGAGAAAGCCGCCAAGAACCGCCTCCATCTCGACCTCAGCACCGACGACCCGGAATCACTCGTCTCCCACGTCGAGGAACTCGGCGGCCAGCGTCTCGAAGACCATGAGATCGCCGGCTTCCATTGGACCGTGTGTGCGGATCCGGAGGGCAACGAGTTCTGCGTCACCAAGACGCATTGACGATCAGGCCCCGCGGGTCTCCGCCGCTCCCTCTGCGACCGAGCATCAGCTTGGCCGCGCCTCCTTCGCCGCGCGCGCCACGAAGTACTTGGCCTGGGGATGGTGAGCGATAAGCGCCGACGTCGTCTGCTCCGGCTGGTACTGATACCCCGTGTGTTCGTTCACCGTCACGCCGATCCGGTCGGCCTCGAGGAGGTGGGCGACACGTTCGTTGTCTTCGAGATCGGGGCAGGCCGGGTAGCCCCACGAGTAGCGGCCGCCCCGGTATTGCTGGCGGAACAACCCGGAAACGGTCGGTCCATCCTCATCGCCGTAGCCCCACTCCACACGAATCCTGCGGTGCCACAGCTCAGCCAGCGCCTCCGCCATCTCAACGCCGAGACCGTGGAGGAGCAGGTAGTCGCTGTATCGGTCGGTCTCGAAAAGTGTCTCGGCTCGTTGCGAAATCTCATGGCCCATCGTGACGATGTGGAACGCGGCGTAGTCAACCTCGTCACTCTGGATCGGTCGGAAGAAATCGGCGATACACAACCACGGGTCGTTCCGCTGGCGGGGAAAGCCGAAGCGGGTGCGTTCCTCCGTTCGGGTCGTGTCGGTCCACACGACGAGTTCGTCACCATCGCCGTTGACCGGGTAGTAGCCGTAGACCACCTGCGGGTGGAGCAGGCCCTTGGCGCGTGCCTTCTCGAGCCGCTCCCGGAGGAGCGGGCGAAGCCTCTCCCGGAACTCGTCGTCGGTCTCGCCGTTCTCCGGCCGGAACTGCCACTGGTTGCGGAAGAGTGCCGTCTCGTTGATGTACGAAGCGATCTCGTCCAACTCGATGCCCTTGACGACACGACTCCCGAGGAACGGAGGTTGGAAGACTGGACCGTTCGTGGCCACCGAGGGGGAGCGTTCCGGTACCGGTGCCGTCGGTTCTGCCCTCGTCACGGCCCGCCGGGGGCGGCCAACCGCCGGCGCTTCGGCACCCGCCATGATCTGTTGCATGGCGTCGAGACCGGAGAAGGCGTTCTTGCCGTAGTAGAGAGGCCCCGGGTACGTCTTCCTCAAGTCGTGTTCGACGTAGGAACGGGTGAGTGCGGCGCCGCCCAGGAGCACCGGAACGGATCCGAGGTCGCGTCGGATCAGCTCCTCGAGGTTGTCTCGCATCACCAGTGTGCTCTTCACGAGCAGCCCGCTCATCCCAATGGCGTCCGCTCCGGTCTGCTCGTAGGCCTCGATCAGTTCGCTCACGTGGACCTTGATGCCGAGGTTGTGCACCTCGAAGCCGTTATTCGAAAGGATGATGTCGACCAGGTTCTTGCCAATGTCGTGAACATCACCCGCTACGGTTGCCAACACGACCGAGCCTCGTGTCGCGACCTCTGCTCGTTCCATCATGGGTTCGAGGTAGGCAACTGACGCCTTCATCGTCTCCGCGGACCGCAGCACAAACGGCAGCTGCATATCGCCCGAGGCGAACAGCTCTCCGACTTCCTTCATCGCTCCGAGCAGGACGTCATTGACGAGCCCCAGCGGGGTGTAGCCGGCAGCAAGACCTGCGTCGAGGTCTTGCTCGAGATTGACGCGGTCGCCGTCGATGATGCGTTGCTCGAGGCGACGCTCGATCGACCAACCGGCTCGCTCTTCGTCGGTGGTCGTGTCCTCGCTGGTGTCGGACGAGATCGCCAGCAGCACTTCCAGGGGGTCGTAGCCGGGTGCACGTCGGTCGTAGATGAGGTCTCGGCACGCCTGCAGCTCGTCCTCAGGAATGAGGTGGAGCGGTTCGATGCGCCCAGCGTGCATAATCGCCGCATCGAGCCCCACCTCGAGGCACTCGTGGAGAAAGACCGAGTTGAGGGCCTTCCGAGCGACGGGATTCAGCCCAAACGAGACGTTCGAGATTCCGAGAACAGTTGAGCTCGCAGGGAACTCGGCCTTGATTCTGCGAATCGCATCGATCGTTGCCTGCGCATCACCACGCAGATCGTCGTCTCCGGTCGAAAGCGGAAAGGTGAGCGCATCGAAGATGAGGTCCTCTGCCTCGAGGCCGTGTTCATTGACGGCGAGATCGTGGATACGACGGGCCACGCGCATCTTCCATTCGACGTCGCGGGCCTGACCTTTTTCGTCGATCAGGAGGCACACCACCGCCGCGCCGTGCTCCTTCGCCAGTTCAAGGACCCGTTCCGCCCGCGACCCGGGACCCGACCCATCCTCGAGATTCAACGAGTTGAGGACCGACCTACCGCCGAGGTGTTCAAGACCGGCCCGCATGACGTTTGGTTCAGTCGAATCGAGCACCACCGGAACGGTGATCTCCGAAGCGAAACGAGCGGCAATAGCCGCCATGTCGTCGGTTCCGTCGCGGCCGACATAGTCGATGCAGAGGTCGACCAAGTGGGCGGATTCCGTCACCTGGTCCTCGCCGATGGCCACGCACCGGTCGATGTCGCCTGACAGCATTGCGTTGCGGAACGCACGCGAACCGTTCGCATTGGTACGTTCCCCGACGATCAGGAACGACGTGTCCTGGGCGATCGGTGTGGAGCTGTACAGCGAGGCAAGTGAGGGGATGTGCACGGCCTTTCGCTCGGCTGGCACGAGCGGCTTGCAGGTCTCAACCACGGCGGCGAGATGCTCCGGTGTTGTTCCGCAGCAGCCACCGACGACGCGTACGCCGTATTCGACGATGAACCGGGAGAGGTGGTCGGCGAGCTCCCGGGCGGAGAGGTCGTAGGACACTGCTCCGTCGACCACCGTCGGGAGCCCGGCGTTGGGAATCACCGAGATGGGCATCCGTGCGCGTTCGGACAGGTACCGGACTGGGCCGTACATCTCCTCCGGGCCGGTGGCACAGTTGAGTCCGAGAACATCCGGGTGCAGCGCATCGAGCGTTGTGAGGGCCGCGCCGATTTCGGTGCCGGGCAACATGCGGCCTGTCGTCTCCATCGTTACTTGGACCTGGAGCGGGATATCGATGCCTGCAGCCCGCATGGCGCGGCGTGCCCCGTTGACAGCCGCCTTTGCTCCGAGCAGGTCGTACTGGGTCTCGATGATGAAGAGGTCGATTCCGCCATCGAGAAGTCCGGTTGCTTGGATTTCGTATGCATCAAGCAACTCGCGATAGGTGACCTGGCCGAGTGTTGCGAGTTTGGTGCCGGGGCCCACCGACCCGGCCACGAACCGCACTCTTCCGTCCACCGCTTGATACTCGGCAATGGTTTGACGAGCGATCTCCGCTCCGGCGGCCGACAGTTCGTAGGCACGATCGGCGATCCCGTACTCACCGAGCGGCACGCCGAACCCGCCAAACGTGTTCGTCTCGATCACATCAACACCGACGTCGAGAAACGAACGATGGAGCCCGGCCACGACATCGGGGCGCGTCACATTGAGCAGCTCTGCGCATCCTTCGAACTCAAGACCTCCGAAGTCGTCTCGATGGAGGTCCTGAGCGTGGAACCATGTTCCGGCGCCGCCGTCGAAGACAACCACACCGGCCGCGATGGCATCGAGGTAGTCGCTCATGACGACTGCTCCTCGTGATGGGTGTGTAGATCTGTCGAACTGTTGGTTCGCTGCACCGGCGTTCCTCCGTCTCGTCTCGAAACGCCCCTCGAGCGCCGCGAGCGGGAGTTCCGCTTCGGCTCCTCATCGATCAGGCATTGGCACCGTTCTTCGTCGGTTGCCGCGGCTTCGCAGGGCCTGTCCCTCCACCGCTCTTGATGAGCGCTTCGTGAAGGCCATGATATCGGCAGCGATGGCCACTCGACGGGTTCACAACCCGGCCTACAGTCTTCTCCCGTGGAGGTTATCTACGATTTCTCGGGTGCCCTGTGGAAGTACGGCGGCAAGAACACGTGGGTCTTCATCACGCTGCCGAGGGAACCTGCGGATGAAATCGTCGATCGGGTCCCTCGTCGGCCCGGATTCGGCTCGGTGAAGGTGGGGGTCCGGATCGGCGCAACCGAGTGGTCGACGTCCGTCTTCCCGGACACGTCGTTGGGTTCGTATGTGCTGCCGGTCAAGAGATCGGTTCGCGACCGGGAGCAACTCGCTATCGGAGACGTTGCAGACGTGACGATCCGAGTGGTCCTGGACTGAACCTCGACCCCTAAAGGATCTCCGGGGCGACCACAACGTCTTCTTCCGTCGCACCCCGGCTGGCGATCGTGCCTGCGGCCACCACCAAACCAACGCCGAACCAGGCCAGCGGATCGGGCTGCTCGCTGAGGAAGATGGCCGCCCACACAACCGCCGCCGCCGGCTCGAGATACATGACCACCGAGACCACAGCGACCGGTAGTTGTCGCATCGAGGACCAGTACACGACACCGGCAACCCCCGTGAACAGGGCGCCGAGGATCAGGAACTGCGGCCATGCGTCGGCTGAGAAACGGACAGCCTGAACGGTGAATGGGGCGAGCACGATCGACGCAACAACAAGCTCCCACGTCGCCACAACGAGTCCCCCGAGGTCTGCCGCGAGGGGTTTGCCGAGCAGCATGAGCACGGCGAGGAGCACTCCCGACACCCCAGCGGCCGCTACCCCGCCGAGTGTGGCACCCGCGCCGGGACGGACAACGAGGAGCATCCCGACAACCGCCACGGCGAGACCGGCGTACGCATGCCAGCTAACACGTTCATGGAGGACCGGACCGGAGAATGCGGCGGCAAGCACGGGCCCGACGTAGACGATGGCAAGCGAGACCGCGACCGTCGTCAGATTGAGGGAGAGAAAGAAGAACAGCCAATGTGCAGCGAGCACCACGCCCACGATGACCAGGCGCCCTCGCCCGAGCTTCGGGATCGCGAGGCGTGAGGTCGCCGCGGAGAAGAGCAGGAGGACGACGGCTCCGAGTGTGACCCGCATCGCGACGAGGTGCGTTGGCGGAGTTTCTGTGCGGACGAAGAGGGGGATTGCCCCCCAGGCGATCGCGAGCAGCGCGAGCGACACAACAGCGATCGCTCGAGTTGTTCGCATTCCTGACGACATGGCGGCAGGCTACCGGTCGGGATAGCTCCCGAGACCTGCCACGCGGACGTTGGTGCTATTCGGGGTAGTCGCCGGTGGCTCCGTCGATCAACTCGCGAATGATGTCGGCGTGACCCGCGTGGCGCGCGGTTTCCTCGATCATGTGGGCAACGATCCAACGGAGCGCGAACCGCTCTCCGCCGCGACTCCCGACAGAGAGATCGTCCATCTGTGCTTCGGCTACGAGTTCGTTGGACCGGACCACGGCCCCCGTGTAGAGAGCGATCACGTCGTCGACGTTCTCACCCTGCTCGATCCCGAAATCCGCATCGGGATCCTCCTCGGACCAGGGGTAGTCGACGACGTTCCCCGCAAACAAGTCGTCAAACCACCACCGCTCGACGTACGCGAGATGCTTCACGAGGCCGAGCAGGCTCGTTCCCGAGTCGACAGCGGGTCGGCTCGCTTCCTCGAGCGTGAGACCGTCGAGCTTCCACACCATCACGGCTCGGTTGTTGTCGAGCAACGTGAGCAGCGTCTCTTTGCCTGGGCCGGTCTTGGGGGCTTTGCGGATCTCCATGGATCGGACGCTACTGCATCCTCACGGCCGAGCGGGCGCGACCTCCCTCACGGGTGCTGTAGCCTCGGGCGCCTAGGGAACAACGAGACGGAACTCGCCGGTATCGATGTCGTAGACGTAGCCGGTGATGCCTTTCGGGGCGTCGATGAGGGGTTCCGATCGCAGACGCTCCACGCCGCGCTGGAGCTCATCCTCGAGCGAGACGAACCCACCGAAGTCATACGGGACCGGACCGAGTTGCTCCTCGACTGCCTGTTGCGTCAGGCCCAGCATCCCGCAGTCGGTGTGCATCACGACCTGAACCCGATCGACGGCAAGCATCTGGGTCGAGGCGATGAGCGATCGGACGACGTCGTCGGTCACGATGGCGCCGGCATTGCGGATGGTGTGGACATCGCCAAGTCCGACACCGACGATCTTCCACGGATCAACACGGGTGTCCATGCAGGCAACCACAGCGGTCTTGCGCCTCGGCTCCTTTGGCACGGACCGGCCTTCATCGCGGGCTTGACGGAGGAGTTCTTCGCTGCTGCTCATGGGCGCCATGATACGCGTTGGCCAAGGGGCCGCCTCCGGCGGCGGCCGACCCGTAGATTGTCACGCTCCAGCGCCGCTACCGATGTCGACAATCACCTCGCGTTGGACCCTGGCGGGCGTGGGTACGGTCTTGTAGACCGTACCCATGAGCCGTAACCAGGCGGTGGCCGCGCGATACGAGCGGGTCCTCAGCGAGCCGGTCATGGATCGCCTCCGGAGGATGTTCCGATCGATGAACCGTGGGATGGTTTTGATGTGGCGCCTCGGCCTCGGGCGATGGGCGGACGCGTGGCCATCCGTCGGCGGTCGCGTCTTGGTGGTCGAACACCACGGCCGCAAGAGCGGGACTCGCTATCTCACACCGCTCAACTTCACACCGGAACACCGCAGCCGCTTCTGCCTCGCGGCGTTCGGGACGCGATCCGACTGGTATCGAAACGCGCTCGCCGCGGGTCGGGTGGTTGTGTGGCTTCCGGACGGCACGTGGATCGCCCGCGTCGCCGACGTGACCGACGACGACGGCGCCAGGGATCGGATACGACGTGTGTTGATCGATTCGGGGTTCGCCGCAAGAGCCTTCGGTCTGAACCCGAACGTGATGACCGATGCTGAGATCGACGCTGCAACCGCCGACTACCGCCTTGTACGGCTCGATCTGCTCGACCGGTGTGACGAGGAACCCGACGACTTGCGGTGGGTTTGGATACCTGTTGCGGCGGGAGCGGCGTTTGTTGTCGGCGCAGGCGCGATCGCTCATCGGTACAGGTCGTAGCCCAACCGGCTACCTCGCCCGGCTGAGTGCCCGGTTCGGCACCCACCCTGCCGAGCCGTCATCGGCAACGCACCAAGTCCAGGACCCGGCCGATTGGTAGCCGGACACCACGGTGTCCACTTCGACAGCGAGTTCCACAGTGGAGTAGTCGACGGTCACTGTACCGCCACCGTATTCATCGATTACGAGGTAGTCGAGGGGCACCCAACCGGTCGTGCCGTCGTCACCGGTACACCAGCGGTAGGCCGTCCACTCAGTGTCGTGGTGACCGACCTTCACGTGGTCGCCCTCCTTGAGGACAAGCGGCTTCCGGTCTGCCGGATGCCACGCCTCAACAACGAGGAGTCGGATACCCGTCATGCGATCGGAACGTCCCTTCCCATGTCAGCGAACAGGGTGAACTCGGGCAGGAAGGTCATCTGCACCTTCCCGACCGCTCCCTGGCGGTGTTTGGCGACGACGACCTCGGCAATACCCTTCGATTCCACCTTGTCCGGGTTGTATGCCTCGTCACGATAGATGAACAACACAACGTCGGCGTCTTGCTCGATTGCCCCGGATTCGCGAAGGTCACCCAGGCGAGGTCGCTTGTCCTCCCGGCTCTCCAGCGACCGATTGAGCTGAGAAACGGCAATCACCGGTACGTGAAGCTCTCGTGCGAGGTTCTTCAGCGATCGGGAGATGAGCGCGATCTCCTGCTGGCGGTTCTCGCCCCCGGAGCTGTTCATCAGCTGCAGGTAGTCGACGATCACGAGCCCGAGACCGGGCCGACGCCGAAGGCGGCGTGACTTCGCCCTTATCTCCGTGACCGTGAGACCGGGCGAATCGTCCACGAAGATCGGCTTCTTGTAGAGCGCACTCGCCGCGTTGGAGAGTTTCGTGAAGTCGCTTTCCGAAAGGCGGCCGGTGCGGAGGCGCTGCGAGTCGATTCTCCCGTTGGCGCAGAGCATGCGGGACACCACCTCTTCGCGGCTCATCTCGAGCGAGAAGATCGCAACTGGATGATCGGAGCGAGCGACGTTCTCGGCGATATTGAGTGCGAGGGTTGTCTTCCCCATGCCAGGACGGGCAGCGATTACAACGAGGTTCGTCGGATGGAGGCCGGCGAGCTTCCGATCGAGATCCCGGAACCCTGTGGGGAGGCCGGTGACCTCGGAACCGAGCCGTTGGAGTTCTTCAGCCCGCTCGATTGCCGGACCGAGGAGCGGATCGATCGGCGCCAGACCTTCGCCGACCCGGCGCTCTGCAACTTGGAACACTTCCTGTTCCGCCCGGTCGATGACGTCGGCGATCGGTTCGCTCATTTCGGAGGCGATTCCGCCGATCGTGCCCCCGACCTGCATGAGACGTCGACGCAGGGCGTGTTCCTCGACGATCCCCGCGTAGTAGTCGACGTTGGAAGTCGTCGGGACGGTGTCGAGCAGTCGGGTCAGGAAGGCGACACCGCCGAGTCGCTCCAATGCGCCGTCTCGGCGCAGCATCTCGGACACGGTGACGGCGTCGATCGGTTCGTTAGCGTCAAACAGCGTGTGGACGGCCTCGAAAACCTGCTGGTGGGCCGGGCGGTAGAAGTCCTCGGCCTTGAGCGTCTCGAGTGCGATATTGGCCGCGTCCGCAGACAGGAGAACAGCTCCGAGGACGGACTCCTCAGCTTCGATGCTGTGCGGGGGCACTTGGAGTCCGCGCGCCCCTGCCGGGCGTTCAGCCACACTTGTCACGAGTCCTCCGTTCGTTCGCTTCCAACCCGCTGCCACCAGCGTGGCACGTTGGTGTGACAGAAAACACGTCGAACACCCATGCGCCGTCAGAAGTGCGGCGAGTCTACGACCCGGGACTTCCGATCGATCCGCCTCGGGCCAACTGTTTTCCGCGTCCCGTGTTTTGTTTTCGCGCTGTTCTCTGACACCGCATTCCGCGGGCCCGCAGCGCCGCATACGGGGTCGAGAACCCAGGGTACGCGAATCGCCATTCCGCGGGCCCGCAGCGCCGCATATGGGGTCGAGAACCCAGGGTACGCGAATCGCCATTCCGCGGGCTGGCAGCGCCGCATACGGGGTCGAGAACCCAGGGTACGCGAATCGCCATTCCGCGGGCCCACAGCGCCGCATATGGGGTCGAGAACCCAGGGTTCACAGCGCCAACCATTCCGCGGGCTGACAGCGCCGCATACGGGGTCGAGAACCCAGGGTTCACAGCGCCAACCATTCCGCGGGCTGACAGCGCCGCATACGGGGTCGAGAACCCTGGGTACGCGGATTGCGCGAAGCGGGCCCGCCTTACGACGGGCCCGGCTGACTTCGCGTTGGCGCCAGCTACGCCGGAATGACGTCCAGCGTAACCGCAAACTCGACCTCAGGATGCGGCCGCAGCATCACTTCGTGGAGACCGATCTCCCGGATGGGAGCATCGATCTCGACGATCTTGCGGTCGACCGTGATCCCGGTGAACTTCGTGATTGCCGCAGCGATATCCCCATCGCCGATCGACCCGAAGAGCTTCCCCTCGTCGCCGGCGCGAGCCGCAACAACCACCCGCGTCCCGGTGAGCGACTGGGCGTAACCCTCCGCTTCCTGCCGGGCGGCGATGAGCGCCTCTTCGCGTGCGACGCGCATGGCCTCAGCCTGGCGAAGCGCTCCGTCCGTCGCCTTGACGGCGAGCGAACGCGGCACGAGATAGTTGCGTGCGTAGCCGTCTGCGACGTTGACGACCTCGCCCTTGTTGCCGAGGTCCCCAACGTCCTTGGTGAGGATGACCTTCATGCCTTCGACCTCGTTGCGAGGTAGGGCAGCAACGCCATCTCGCGGGCGTTCTTGATGGCCGTCGCCACTTCACGCTGGCGCTTCTCGCTCAGACCGGTGACCCGACGAGAGCGGATCTTGCCGCGGTCGGACATGAACTTGCGCAGCAGCGCAACGTCCTTGTAGTCGACGAACTCGTCGTCCTTGAAGCGGTAGACGATCCGCTTCCGGCGACGGTTGTCGAAGGCGGGACGGCGCCTCCTCTTCGTACTCCTAGATTTCGGCATCGATGTTCTCCTTTAGAAGGGCGCTTCGTCGGGCCCGTAGTCCGTGCGAGCGACCGGAGCGGCCGGCTGGCCCTGGCTCTGGCCCTGATCCTGGTTTCCGCCAGACCAGCCACCGTCGGCACGGGGTGTCTTCGTCACGGTTGTGGTGGCCCAACGCAGGGAAGGACCGATCTCTTTGATGTCCACTTCGATGATCGACCGCTTGTCGCCGTCCTGGGTCTCCCAGGAGCGCTGCTGCAACTCCCCGACAACGATGACGCGAGCCCCCTTGGTCAGAGATTCGGCGACGTTCTCGCCCATGTCTCGCCAGCAGGTACCGCCAAAGAAGCTGGTCTCTTCTTGCCATTCGCCCTTGCTCTGGTATCGCTTGTTGACGGCGAAACGAACCTTCGTCATCGCAACGCCGCTGGGGGTGAATCGCAGCTCGGGATCTTCAACGAGGTTGCCGATCAGGGTCACACTGTTCACATTGCTCATAGTTCTCTCTTCTCTCTTCCCCTACTCCCCACACATCATGAAGGGAGCGTGTGACAGGAATCAACGCTCTCGATCGTGTCTCCGCACGATTTTGTGACGGATAACGGCATCCGAGAGCGACAGCGCTCGATCGAGCGCCTCGACGAGGACCGTTTCTCCTTCGAAATCCACAATCGAGTAGTAGCCCTCGTTCATGTGATCGATCTCGTAGGCGAAGCGTCGCTTACCCCAGAAATCGGTGCCGGTGACGTTGCCGCTGGTGTCGATCGTCGCGGAGACTTCCTCGACCTGCTTGCGGACATCCGTCTCGACCATGTCGGGCCGGTGGATGATCATCAGCTCATACGAGCGCATCGATATCAACTCCTCTGGACATTCGCGGTGCGAATGGTCCCCATGGGGACAGGATCTGGCAGCCGGGTGGCCGCTTTCTTCGCCGGACCGAAGTGCGGTCGGCGGTGTACGCCCGAAAGTGTACCCCGGCCGGTTTGGTAGCCACCGGCTGGCCTTGATCGATGTTCAGGCGCCGAGTTCGAGCCGGGAGGTCGGCGTCACGAATGCGAGATCCCCTGCGGGCGCTTCGAGGGCGTACCGGTAGGAGCCGCCCGGTCGGTACGTCGGGCAGGGATCCTCGGTGCACGGTGCCATCGTCAGCGCGTCCACAAAGCCGCCATCAACAGTGAAGAAGACAATGTCGAGCGGGATGAGCGTGTTCTTCATCCAGAATCCACCGTCGCTGTCGACCGGGAAGACGAACAGCATGCCGTCGAGACTCCCGAGATCGGTGACCCCCATCAACCCCTGCGAGCGCTGGCTCGGCGTCTCGGCGACGGCGACCGTCAGTTCTCGGCCCCCAACCGTGATGCTCGATGTTTCGAACCCCTCGAGCGCTTCAGGCTTATCGGAACCGCACCCGGCCAGCAGGGCGGCAACGATCAGCAACAAGAGCAGCACTCGGATCTGCATGCAGGGAACGCTACCGCGATCGGCGGTCAGAATTCGACGATCGTCTCGCTCTCAGAGAGACCTCTCAGGATTTCGAACGACTCATCCGGCATGTGATAGGTCTCATCCGCCGACGGGAAGGCACCCGATTCGATGTCGTCGAAGAACCGTTCAAGCGCAGCGACTGCCTCGTCCGCCAGGTTCGCATACGGCCTCACGAACTTGGGGAGGTAGTCCCCGCCACCAAGCCCCAGGACGTCGTGGATGACCAGGACCTGCCCATCACATCCCGCCCCTGCCCCGATACCAATGGTCGGAACGGGAACTTCCGCCGTGATGATCTGAGCCACCCTGTCCGGCACACCTTCCAGAACGATCGAGAACACTCCGGCGTCGACAAGAGCGATCGCGTCGCTGATCATCTCGTATGCCGCCTGGGCTTCTTTGCCCTGGACGCGATATCCACCCATGGCATTGACAGACTGAGGCGTCAGCCCGAGGTGTCCCATGACCGGGATCTCCGCGTCGATCACGGCTTCGATCATCTCGACCCGCTTGCGTCCACCTTCGAGCTTCACAGCCGAGGCATCGCCGTCCCGGACGAGCCGAGCAGCGTTGACAACGGTCTCCTCGGAAGAGACGTGGTAGCTCATCCACGGCATATCACCGACGATGAGCGCCCTCGGTTCGGCTCGCACAACGGCAGCCGTGTGGTGGACCATCGTGTCGACGTCTACGGAGAGAGTGTCGTCGTGACCGAGGACGACGTTCGCCACCGAGTCTCCCACGAGGATGATGTCCGCCCCTGCTCGATCGGCGATCCTGGCCGTCGGGTAGTCGTAAGCGGTGGTCATCCGGATCTTCGCTCCGCCCTTGCGGGCGCGGATCATTGGTGCGGTGACGGTGGTCATCGTTTGCTCCTCTCTCCCCACCCAGCGGGTTGGGGGACGCATCGCAGCATCAGATCGGCGGTCCTTGTGGCCTCAGTCGCCTCGAGAGGTCGCCCGTGCACGACTGCCGTGACAAGAACGCTAGCGGCTGATTCCTTCTTCTGGGCATCGGTTCGGCCGACGACGCCGGTGACGGTGCGATGAGGTAGCGTTCCGTCATGGCGCGCAAAGACATCTCCATGACGGCTGAGGAGGTCACGGCCTTCCTCAACGAGACTTCGATCCTCCAGGTCGCGACGATCGGCAAGGACGGATCACCCCACCTGGCCCCGATGTGGTTCGTGATGGAAGGCGACACGATCGTCTTCCGGTCGTTCACCCGGTCACAGAAGATCGTGAACCTGGAGCGGGACCCCCGCCTGACGGTGCTCGCTGAGGATGGCGACGCCTATGCCGAACTGCGAGGGGTGATGATCAAAGGGGAGGCTCGCCTCGTTGAGGATCCTGCCTACGTCTTGGCACTCTACGGACGCCTTGCCGCCAAATACGCCCTCATCGGCGACGCCCCCACAGACTTGAACGATGAGGAACTCGAAGCCGCATTCGGCCGAGCTGCGACGAAGAACACCGCAGTCGTCGTTGAGCCGTCCAAGGTTGCCTCATGGGACCACCGCAAGATCGGCGGCGGCTACTAAGGCGCGGCAAGAAGTCTGTCATATCGGAAGAGCCGCCACCTGGCGGGCCTTGGCCCGACGATCGGGCAATCCACCGATATGACCTGGTCGTCAAAGGAGCGCCGGCGATCGAGAAGGGGTTGCGTTGGATCGGGGTCTGGATGGTGAATCTCGCGGTCCAGGACGACATCGTGGTCCCGGGTGGAGATCGGGTCTTGATCAACGATCGAGCAAGCGGGTCGACGGTCGCGACGTTCAAACAAGCCTGGGGTGACAACTTCGACTGGGCCACGCACCTCAGTGGGCAGCTCACCGCTCTGCCGGCCGATCAGTTCGAACGTCAATGGCTCTCGGCGCCCTAGGCCAGCGTCTGCTCTGCGCAGATTCGAGGCCGACGCGGATCGGCTCATCGCCCACGCTCCCCATCCGGAAGGGCGCGGAGGGACTCGATCAGCTTCCCAGGCGTTCGATCAGATCGGGCATTGCGTACAGCGTTCGCGAGGGTTCCTTTCCGGCCAGGAGGGTTTCGAGGTCATCGACGACCATTCGGCCGATCTCCAGCAGAGCTTCGGGGATGGCACCGGCACGATGAGCGCTGAACACGGCCCTATCCGCCTGCCGAAGCCGATGGGTGGGATCGAATGGCTCGGTCGGGAACACATCGATGGCGGCCCGGAACCTACCTGCGAGCACAAGGTCCGTCAGGGCTTCGAAGTCGACGAGGTGAGCGCGGCTGATGACCGTGAGGATGTCGTGCGGCTGGAGCCGCTCCATCAACGCTCGCGACACGAGGTGGCGGTTGTCCGGAGTGGGAACCGCGAGCACATAGACCAAGTCGCTCTCGTCGAACAGTGTCGGCAGGTCGACCGATTCGACTCCGCGCTCGTTCAGCGCGCGATCGCCGATCCATGGGTCGTAGGCGAGGAACCGGACGCCGAACGGCTCGAGGAGTGGCTGCAGGCTCCTCGAAAGTCCCCCGGCACCAACAAAACCAACGGTCTTGCCGTAGAACGTCACCGCCCCGACGGTGCCGTCGTGGAGCCACAACTCCTGTCCAGCGCGGAACGCCGAATCGCCCTCAACCACGAGACGGGCGGAGGCGAGGCTCAGGGCAAGCGCCATCTCGGCAACGGCGGGACCGAACGCCCCGGCGCAGCCGCCCACGGTGATCCCTCGCTCGAAACACGCCGCGTAGTTCAGGTCGACGTGGCCGTGTCCCCCGGCGACTTCGAAGACGTACCGCAGCGACGACCCAGCGTTCGGAATCGCATCCGAGCCGTAATACCAGGTTCCGAATACCACCGCCGTTGCATCCTGGAGCGCTGCCATGAAAGCCTCCTGCGGCATCGGACCGTCGCGACCCCATTGGACGTCGACCAGATCGTGAAGGCGCTCCAGCGTGGGTGGATCGAAGATCTCATCCATACGACGGAAATCGGGTGCAACGATCACCTTCGGCTTCATGTGGTATCAGCTGCAAAATCGACACCACACCGGCTGCGAATCGCGTCCATCCACTCCATCACAGCGAGCGTGTCGGTATGGGGTCTCAGCGGGCTCTCAATGAGGCCCTCGGTCACACATCGCTCCGCCTCTCCGACCTCGAACCGGAAGCCGTTGCCTCCGTAGTCGGTGTCGAACGACGCAAGGACTTCCCCCCGCCGTTCCACGGTCACCAACGGGCTGTGGAAGAACGGAGCGTGGATCCGGAGGAGCGCATCGGACCCGGAAACAACCGCCTCGTTCGGCGTTTCGGCGGAGAAGGCCGACATCACCGAAGCTGTGGTGTCACGAGAATGGCGTGACATCACCCTCGTTTCGAGATCCACGCCGGTCGGTCCGACGTGCGCATTCGCTTCGAAGTCCGTCGGAGGACCGAGCAGGTGATGGACAAGGCTGAGCGGATAGATACCGAGGTCGAGCAGCGACCCGCCCCCGAGATCGCGGCTCGCCCAACGTCGCGAGATATCCGTCGGCGCCGGGTACGAGTGGGTTGCATGAACGTGCCGGATGTCTCCGATCGCACCATCGACGATCAGCTCGTCGACCTTCGCAAGGAATGGCATGAAGCGCATCCACATCGCTTCCATGACGAAGACACCGGCAGCCCGTGCGGCACCCAGCATCTCAGCAGCCTGCCGGGCGTTGAGTGCGATTGGCTTCTCACACAGCACAGGTTTCCCCAACTCGATGCAATCGAGCACGTTGCGGTGATGGAGGTCGTTGGTCGTGGCAACGTAGACGATTTCAACCTTGTCGGTCTCCGCGACGGCGCGATGCGACCCCAGAGCAAGTGGGATCTTCCACTGCTCAGCGAACCGCTCCGGCGCTCTCGGGCGAGCCGACCCAACGGCGACAATGTCCGATCCGACCGCGCGCAGCGTCCCGGCCATCGCCCCCGCAATGCCGCCTGTTCCCATGATCCCCCAGCGCGAGCCGGTCATGGGCCGACCCTAGCCATCGCTGATGTCGGCGACACGGACTACCGCTCCTCGGTTGCCATGGCGCCGGCCGGCCGCCGTTTCCTGCTGGCCCCGGTCGAGGACTCGCAGGGGATTCGCAGGGCCTCGTCAGGGACCTCCCAGGTTCGCGAAATATGTTCAAGGAGTGCCGAGAGCTAGCGCCTCGGCCGCAGGGATCGAGCATATCGATTCACAAAGAACACAAAGGACCACACCATGAAGAGCAAACCGAAGACCCTCATCGCAGCTTCAGCGATCGCGCTTTTTGCGTTAGGAGGCTGCAGCACAGCCGAGGTTTTGGCAAGCGGAGACGAGATCACCGCCGTGGAAGCGCAGGCTTCGACCAGTGCGGTGACTGCGGACACAGCGACCCTCGCGTCCGAGACGGTCGCCATCACCACGCAGACCAACATAGAGAACCATGGAAGCGCCGACGACTACGTGTGGGAAGCGTCCGAAGTGGTTGAGGTCTCGCTCGACGGTGAGATCACCGCAGACGGAGAGGGCGTTTCGATCGAGGGCAGCACGGTCACGATCACAGAAGCGGGCACATACCGGATCAGCGGCACGATCAGCGACGGCCAGGTCGTGGTCGATGCAGGCGACGAGGCCGTGGTGCAACTCATCCTGGACGACGCAGACATCACCAACACCGCGGGCGCCGCTATCGCCGTCATGAGCGCCGAGCAGGCCGTTGTCATACTCGCCGACGGCACCGACAACACGCTGACGGATGCAGCCACCTACGTACTCGCGGAAGGCGAGGACGAACCCAATGCTGCGCTCTACAGCGCGTCCGACCTCACCATCGGTGGTGAAGGTTCCTTGACGGTGTACGGCAACTACAACGACGGCATCACCAGCAAGGACGGGCTCATCATCGACGCGGGGAACATCTCGGTCGAAGCGGTCGATGACGGCGTCCGCGGCAAGGACTACGTCGTAATCAACGGCGGATCGCTCGACATCGCCGCCGGCGGCGACGGCATCAAGGCAGACAACGAAGACGACGCCGATCGGGGCTACATCGTTGTCGCCGACGGCATCGTCGACATCACAGCCGGAGGGGACGCTATCCAGGCCGAAACCGATGTCGTCATCACCGGTGGAGACATCGACGTCTCCGCAGGAGGCGGGAGCACCGCAACTCTCGGCGCGGACGACTCGGCAAAGGGAATCAAGGGCGCCGTCAGCGTGGTCATCGAGGGCGGAACCATCACCGTTGACGCGGCAGACGACGCCATCCATTCGAACGTCGCCATCACGATCAACGGTGGCTCGATCGACATCGCCACGGGCGACGACGCTATCCACGCCGACGAGACCGTCGACGTCAACGGCGGAGTCATCACCGTTTCCGAGTCGTACGAAGGTATCGAGGCCGCGATCATCACCATCAACGACGGTGACATTCAGATCACCGCCAGTGACGACGGCCTCAACGTGGCCGGCGGCACCGACGGCTCCGGCGAACTCACCGCCGACGGCACCGCAAGCGCCGACACGTTCGGCCCGGGTGGCGGCGGACCTGGCGGACCCGGCGGAGATCCCGGTGTTGGAGGTGAAGAGACGGTCGGCGACTACCACATCTACATCAACGGCGGCACCGTGGTTCTCAGCGCCGCAACCAATGGGCGCGATAACGCTGTGGATTCCAACGGCACCTTCGAGATGCTCGGCGGCACCATCGTTGGCACGAACGTTGACGGTCGGGTGTCGGAAGGAGTCGAGGGTACGTCCACCCAGGGCGCGATCTATCTGACGACCAGTTCGGTCTACGCGGCAGGCACCGTGGTCCACTTTGAGACGACTGACGGCGATGGCGTCCTCACGTTCCAGACGAGCAAGGAGTTCTCCGTGTTGGTCTTCTCATCGCCTGATCTGGTCCAGGGAGACACCTACGAGGTGTACTTCGATGGCTCAACGAGCGGCGACGACATCAGCGGCCTGTACGGCAGCGACACCTACGACCCCGGTACGTTGGTTGGGACGGTGACGGCCTCCTGACACCTCCCAACACAACCAACCGTTGGCTGAGCCCCGGGCAACCGCCCGGGGCTCATGTCATGCGTAGCTGGGCACCACACCGCCGACGCAGGCGGATCAGTGTCAGGTGGGGGTATGTGGTGGTGCGAAGGCTGGACCCGAGCCGGCTCCGGGCCGTGTAGCGAGGAGAGGCGGAGCGAACAGGGCGACGAACCCGAGGTTCAGCACCAGGTTCCCGAAGGCCCCCACGGCGATCGAAACGATGCCATCCACGACGAACCAAGCCACCAAGCCGACGGCCAAGGCTCGCCAGGTGTCGGGCAAGGAGCTCGTGCTCCGGCTCGTGAGTAGGACAATCATCATCGCCGCCCATCCCACCAGCACCGCGCCGGTAACGCCCATTGCAAACGACCCCGCGTCGCCGGCGGGTGCGTCCATCTCCCCTGGGAGGAAGACAAGGTCAAAGATCGTGTTGTGGATCCCGATCGCCCCCGCCGCCGTGAGAACGGCAAAGCCCAGCCCAGCGAATCCAGTGATCGCTGCTGCGACGATCAGCCACTTCCTCCAGAATTCCGTCATCGGCCACCTCCACATCCACCATACGTCCGAACGCATCGAGGGGGGCGAGGATCCGGATTCTCGCAGGGCAGGGTCCTCGTCAGGCACTCTCACGGAGGCCCCGTGCGCTGGACGTGACCGTGGCATCGTTGCGCCCGGCTCGGGACTCGTCACGGCCGCGCCCCTTGCCGGGCCACACGAACACGAAGTGCTTCTGAACGAAGAAGCTCGCAGCGAACAGGAAGGCTTCCGTCGCGAGTTTGGCGATCGGCAGCGCAACTGACAGTGACGTGTGGAGAACGAACAGGAGGCCGTAGTTCGCAATCAAGATACCCGCGGCCAGCGTGGCGTATCGGGCAATCGCAGACGGAAGCGGGCTTCGGCCCACCGGGTCGAAGACAAGTCGCCGGTTCACGGTGAAGTTGAGCGTGGCGCTGCTGATGCGAGCCACAACCACCGAGAGAAGGAGGTTGCCGGTCAACGCCATCAACACCAGAACGAGCACGAAGTCGAGAGCGAAGGAGGCCAGCGACGACATGCTGAACTTGATCAAGGGCAGGTAGACGCGGATCGAGTCGACCAGGGGTCGAAAGTGTGATGAGGCGTTGTCGTCGATGTAGATCGTTTCGATCGGCACCTCGTGCACGGAAGTGCCGTTTCGTTGTGCTTCGAGCAGGACGTTGATCTCGTATTCGAACCGCTCCCCATCAACGGTGCCGAGCCAGCCCACGAGCGACGGTGGATACCCGCGAAGCCCGGTCTGCGTGTCCTGGAGTCCGAGGCCGCTCGCCGCACGGAGCGCCGTCCGAGTCGCGGCGTTGCCGAACCGACTGCGCAGCGGGACCTCGCCGGTGAATGCCCTGGAGCCGAGCACCATGCGGTTGGGGTCGGATTGGCAGGCAGTACCAACCGAGAGGATGTCGGAGACGGAATGCTGCCCGTCGCTGTCGGCGCACACAACACTCTCACCAGGAAAGTGAGCGGTGACGTACGAGAAGCCCTGCTTCAGAGCGAAGCCCTTTCCCCGGTTCGGCCGGTGCCCAATCACCGTGGCGCCGAGCATCTGCGCCTCTTTGAACACGTGATCGAATCGCGGGTCGCTGCCGTCATCAACCACAAGCACGCGATGGTCACCCGGTGCTTCATTGAGTGCGGAGACGAGACGGACAAGCTTCCCGTCGGGTTCGAAAGCGGGGATGAGGATGATCATGAGATACCGCTATCCGGCAGCGATGTAGAGGATGTCGCTGGTCCCGCGTTCGTCGCCCTCGCCCAAGGGGTTGTTGACGATTTCGCCGTTGAAGTACATGGTGGCCGAGCCGCCGCCATCGAGGTTGTAGGCGACGGAGGCGCCAAGGTCCTGGAAGATCTCGGCAAACTCGGTCATGGTGACGCCCCGGCTGTAGCCGGTGCTGCGGCCGTCAACGACGACGAAGACGAAGTGGTTGTCGTCGATGATTCCGAGGCCGGTGCGGGGCTGGTTGCCCTGGATCGAATGGTTCCCGAAGTTGGTGTCGACCTCCACGTCTTCGATGCCATCGACGACCTCGCCTTCTTCGACCAAGGCGGGACCGAACGACCAGGCATTCCAGACACCGGACGCCACGAGTTCTTCGGCACTCGTGGTGGTTTCGTCGTACACGGACATCGTTCCGTCCGTGGAGACCGCTAACCCCGTGCGAGCGCCGTCGTCTCGGTAGACGACACCATTGCGGATCACGATGCCGGTGTCGCGAAACCCGTAGTAGTCGCCGTTGATGGCGAAGACCGCCTCGTAGTACTCAGCAATGTCGGATGTGTCGGCCGTGATGTTGTTGCCGAACTGGTTGTTCGCGAACCCCGCTCGTAGTTGCGTGGCGTCGGAGAGGACGACGTCTGCGACGTAGTACGTGACGGTGTCTCTGCCGCTGCCGGTCACAACTGTGGAGATGTCGATCGACGTGTCCTCGTCTTGGAAGGTGGTGGCTGTGGTGATCGCAGCGACGGTTTCGTCGGCGAGTTCGGTTGTGCTGCCGGTCGACGGCTCGGCGATCGGGTCGGCGGTCTCCCCGGTGAGTGCGTTGTCGCCGGCGACAACTGCTTCGTAGGCGGCTACGTCGGCAATCTCAACGTGGTCGATCACGAACCGGTCGAGCGCCCAGACGGCGACCATTGCGGCGACCAGCAGCAGCACGGCAACCAAAGAAAGCACGGCGACAACAACGCGCCACAGCATCGAGTGCTTGTCTCGGCGCCGTTTCACGTTGCGCGTCGGCAGCGGGGCCGGTGCCGGCGCAACCGGTGCCTCGACGCTCGCTGATTGTGTTGTGGAAGAGCTCATAGGGACATTGATATGCCTGCCGGCTCTGAGGATGCTGTGAGGGAACGCAGAGATGCCTGTCAAGCCGGTTCGAGGACCACAAACGGGCGTCCCCCACCCGGAGGTGGGGGACGCGTGGCCGACGTGGCGCTGAGATGGGCTCCCTCATCGGCTCCGGAGGGACGCCGCGTGCTCGACGAGGTCGATGAACTCACGCACGTCGGGGTCATTGTCGAGATCGTCGAGGCGCCACAGGTCCTCGGCGAGGTCGTCAAGGGTTGCGTCCGAGAAGTACGCCCTGCCGTTGCCACGCAGAATCTCTGCGTACTCGGCGACCATCACGGACAGCTGGAATCGGGGGTCGGTCGACCGGAAGCGGTCGGAGAGATTGTCGGTTGTTATCGGTCGGGTGATCTCCTTGGTCTGCTGCGAGTCCACTTCCTGCCACCGCAACGAGACCGTGCCAAGGTCCACATCCGACCGCTCGTACGCGGCATCTCCCGTGAGACGGACCTCGTACAACGCGGTCACCGTGTGTCCGGCACCAATCTCGCCTGCGTCCACCTCGTCGTTGCGGAAGTCACGATCGTCCATGTCCCGGTTCTCGTATCCGACAAGGCGCCACTCGGATACGGCCTCCTCGTCGAACTCAACCTGAACCCTGGCATCCATAGCCACGGTCTGGAGCGTGCCCGTGAGGTCATCGACGAACAGGCGTTCCGCTTCTTCGAGCGTGTCGACATAGGCGTAGAAGCCGTCGCCGTTGTCGGCCAGTTGCTCCATGAAGGTGTCGTTGTAGTTGCCCATGCCGAAGCCGACGGTCACGAGTTGGATACCGTCCTCGGCATCTTCACGAACTCGGTCGAGGATCCCGTTGGCATCGGTCACTCCGACGTTCGCGACGCCGTCCGAAGCCAGGATCACGCGATTGATGCCTCCCTCGACGAAAGCGTCGTGGGCGAGGCGGTACCCGAGATCCATGCCGGCTGCAGCATTTGTCGAGCCGTTGGGCCTCAAGGAATCGATCGCATCAAGAATCCGGCTACGGTCTCGAACCTGCGTCGGCTCAAGGATGACCCGAGCCCGGCTCCCATATTCAACGATCGCCACCATGTCGGTCCGGTTGAGTTCCTCGACCAGCTGAGACAGTGCCCACCGGACTCCGCCAAGGCGGTTCTCTTGCTCCATGGAGCCCGAGGTATCGACGACGAAGGTGAGTGCGGCATCCTTGCGGTCACGGTCGGCAACGTCCACTGCCTGGATGCCGATACGGATGACCCGGCTGCGTTCGTCCTCGAGATACGGCGTCGGCCCACCATCGACGTGGATAGCGAAGGCGCCATCACGGGTCTCCCCATAGTCCTGATCGAAGTAGTTGACGTACTCCTCGATGCGGACCGAGTCCGGATCCGGAAGATTGCCGTCGGTCACGTACCGACGCGCCACCGTGTACGAACCGGTGTCGACGTCGAGTGCGAACGTCGAAAGTGCGTCTCTCGCGGTATCCGTTGGTGGATTCACGCCCGGGTTGTCGTATGAGACGTCCGGATACGCTTCGCTGGCGGCTGCGGTCGTGGTTGTCTCCTCGTGGGCGACCGTGTTTGGCGGCTCGTAGCGGCCGAGTGTGGTCGTCGAGTAGTCATCGCTATCGGAACTGCAGGCCCCGGCCAACAACGTGAGGCCAATCCCGATTGCCAGGATTCTCTTTCTCATCATGGTGTCCCTCCTTGGTGAAATGACCGTGTGGTCATGGGGACATCGTCGGCCGATACGGCGTGCGCGTCGATTGGGGACGGCCCCCAAAAAACCCTGAACGGCCACTAAGGGTGGGCCTCGGGAACCCCGATCGATAACCTGGACGGATCGGGGACCACATGCCAGAAGCGACCGACCAGATCGATCAGCCCGACGACGTGTCGCGACGTCGCGAACCCATCGACGCGACCCTCCTGAGGATCGTGGTCGTGTTCCGAATCGTCGGCATGGTCTGGCTGACCACGATGGCGATCGTCGTGCTGATCGGCCGGGACGATCAACTCGACGTTGCGCTCGTGGTATCCGCCATCGTTGTTGCGGTCGTCTGGACGCCGGTCACGGCAGTCGTCGCCTATCAACGCCCGGCGTACCTCTCGACGCCCGCATGGCTGGTCGTAGACGTGGCGCTGGCGATGTGGACGGCCCTGGTCCCAGCGCTCGCGCATTCGTCAATCTTCTTCTCCGGCGGCTATCCGATCTCCGCGGCGTTCATCGTTGCGTTCAGCTTCGGATTCCCGACAACGATTGTGGCGAGCGCTCTGATCGCCATCTCGTCCGCCGGTGCGTTCACCGACGAACCATCCCCTCGAATGCTCGAGATCTTCGCACTCAACCTCATCGCCCCCTCGGTTGTCGCCTGGACGTTCCGCGTGCTCCGTCGCAACGACCGTCTCCGGTTGGAGGCCGAAGAGGCGCTGTCTCGTGAACGGGCCGAGCGCATCCGGTCGCAGGAGCGTGAGGATCTCGCCGGCCACCTCCACGACTCTGTCTTGCAGACACTCGCACTCGTTCAGCAGAACAGCAGGGACCCCCAGGAAGTCGTGCGCCTTTCCCGTCTCCAGGAGCGCGAACTCCGGTCGTGGCTCCGAGGTATGTCCCCCTACGCCGAAGCAGAGACGTTGGCCGTGGCGCTCGAGATCGCCTGCACCGAGATCGAGAGCGAACGTGGTGCAACCATCGAACTCGTCACCATCGGCGACCGGGCTCTCAACGACGACTTGCGAGCCCTGGTGCAAGCCAGCCGGGAGGCAATGCTGAACGCAGCAAAGTTCGCCTCCGGGAGTACCGTCTATGTTGTTGCAGAGTCGGAATCCGACCAGACACGAATCACGGTGCGCGACCGCGGACCTGGGTTCTCGGAAGACGACATCGACCCGGATCGCCGCGGCGTGAGGGAATCGATCGTCGGCAGGATCGAACGTCGAGGCGGTACGGTCCAGATCCGGCCCTCGGCCGGAGGGGGAACCGAAGTGGAGATGACGATCAGCGAGGCAACCACATGACCGACGGACAGGTACGCGTGTTTATCGTCGATGATCACCACCTTTTCCGATCCGGGGTGCGACGCGAGATCGAAGACGCGGTTGACATCGTCGGAGAGGCGTCGGAGGTTGAGCCTGCGATCGAAATGATCCGCGAGCGGGTTCCCGACGTCGTCCTGCTCGACGTGCACATGCCCGGCGGCGGTGGCCGCGCCGTTCTCGAGGCTGTTCTCAAGACTCACCCCGACATTCGATTCCTTGCGCTGTCCGTATCGGACAACCCCGAGGACGTCGTGGACGTGGTGCAGGCGGGAGCACGCGGCTACGTGACGAAGACCGTCCTCACGGAAGAGCTGCTCGACGCCATCAACCGTGTAGCCGACGGCGATGCGGTGTTCTCTCCCAGGCTGGCCGGGTTCGTCCTCGATGCCTTTTCGTCGGTGCAGGTGTCCGACGTGGACGCCGACCTCGCCCTGCTTTCCGACCGGGAACGGGAGGTGCTGCGGCTGATCGCCCTGGGCTACACCTACAAGGAGACCGCCAACACCCTCCACATCGCACCGAAGACCGTCGAGAGCCATGTCTCGTCGGTCCTCAGGAAGCTGCATCTATCGAACCGACACCAGCTCGCTCGCTGGGCCGAGCAGCGCCGCCTCGTGTAGCGGGGAGATGCGGAGAAGTGATGGATGATCAGCAGGACCACGGGAACGAGGAGCTGCTGTACGCCGTCCAGGATCATGACGTCGAGGCGGTACGGCGTTTGATCGCGTCCGGGCTGCCGTTGGATGAGTTCGACGAGATCGGCAGGACGCCACTCCACTACGCCGTCGTCGCAGAATCCGTCGAGATGGCCACGTTGCTGCTTGAAGCCGGTGCCGATGTAAACGCACACGACAAGACCCATGCCGGTAACACGCCGCTCGCAGAGGTCGCGGGCCACTGCGGTTTCGAGATTGCAGACGTGCTCATCGCCAACGGTGCCGACCCCACCATTCCCGGCTGGATGCAGCTATCTGCCCTCGACCGGGCCGCCGGTCGCAAACGCCCCGAGGGCTGGCGGGTCTTGGATCTCCTGCAGAACGCGGCAAACCGGTAGGACCCGCGTCCGACGGCGTCTGAACGGGGTTTTCGCGTGCTATTCAGCGCAGAGTTCGAGGATGGCGTCACCGTAGGCCTCGAGTTTCGCTGGACCGATGCCGGGGATCGATGCCAGCTCAGTCTCCGTCTGCGGCCGGATCCCTGCGATCGTTTCGATCGTCGCATCGTGAAGGATCACATAGGCCGGCACCTTCTTCGTCCGCGCCGTTTCGAGGCGCCAGCCCTTCAGCCGCTCGACGAGTTCCGCGTCCGGTGAGACGGAGTCGGCAGACGGTGTGAGGGGCCCGGTGCGCTCGTCGGTGGTCACGTCGTCGCCCCACCGGGCGCGGAACTGCCCGCCGCCGTCGACGCCGACCCAGAGGCCATCGGAGTCAAGCTCCGTGACGATGCCACGGATGCCCCCTGGGAGCGCCACTGCGTCACCCAGCGTCACTGTCACGCCGGGGGTCGCCCGTTTCCGCTTCTCGCGTCGTACCGGCCTTTCGGGTTCCACCGTATGTGAAGCGGCGCCGGTGAGTTCTTCGAGGAAGCGAGACGGGCGGTCCGCGTCGGCGAGCACGGCGACCTGCCCGATACCGCGGGTCATCGCTACGTGGAAGATGCGTCGCTCTTCCTCGACGTCGGTGGCAAGGTCGTGCGGCAAGAGACCTCGATCGGCCCCGAAGACGATCACCCGATCCCACTCGAGCCCCTTCGCCCGATGCACCGTCGAGAGCGTGACACCCTCCTGGCCCCGGCGAGCGATCATGTCTCCGAGCCACGCTTCGAAATCGCTCGCGGCTTCGTGGATCACCGCGGCCCTCCGCAGCGCAACCAAGTCGTCCGACTGGGCGGAGCGGTCGGCGCGGGATCGACCGCTGTCGAGCGCGTGGGCCGACGATTCCAGCCCGATCCGCCTGATCACAACGTCGAGAAGGGCCGCTGCGTCGTCCCTCTCGGCCGCGTTCGCCACGAGTTCGAGGTCATCCACGAATCCCTCCCAACGCTGCGCCTGTTTTCCGCTGAGGGTGCTCCCCGCCTCACTCACCGCGGCAAGGTCCAGGTATCGGCGGCCGCCGAGCAGCTCGCGGGCAAGCCGATTCAGGCCGCGAGACGGGCGCCGCACCGCCGACATCAGGTCTCTGCGCTCCATACGTTCGGGATCAAGACCGAGGCGCATCCAGGCGAGCGTTGCCGAGACGACCGTGCGCTCGAGGATGCCCGGTCCGATTGGCGAGGAGAAGGAGGTTCCCCGTTCTGCCAGCGCGAGGTGGACGGGAAGCAGCGCCGAGTTCACCCTGGCGAGCACCGCTATCAGTGACGCGTCGACTTCGGTGAGCCATGACTCGACCTGATCCGCTGCCGCGAGCCCAATCCTCGCATCCTCGATCTGCCCGACGTTGAGTGAGTCGGGATCCCGAACGGCGTCCGGACCCGGGGTGATCGTCTTATCGATTCGGCGATCGTTGTACGACAGGAGATGAGTCGCCGCCTGCACCACGGGGACCGGACAGCGGTAGTTGACCTCGAGCGGGTGAGAGTCGGCGCCCGGAAACAGATCGTCGTAGTCGATGAGGTAGCCGGGGTCGGCCCCGGCGTATCCGTAAATCGTCTGGTCGTCGTCACCGACACCGAACACATCGAGTTGAGGCGAGGCGAGCAGTCGTATGAGCAGAAGATACGCCCCGGTCAGGTCTTGGAACTCGTCGACCAGCACATGGCGGCAGCGATCCTGCCAACGGCGGCGGAGATCCGGGTCGGCGAGGAGGGCTTCGATCGCTCCGTAGACCTGTTCGTCGAAATCGGCCTCGTTCCCCCGCCGGAGGCGTTCGCGATAGCGCTCGTAGACACCAATGAAGTCGGGAACGTCGTCGCGTCCGGCCTCGACCATCTCAGGGCTGCGCAGCGCGATCCGGGTCTCCGCCAGCGCTTCGATGTAGGGCCCTATCGAGTCGGTATTGGGACGGCGCGGCGCCTGGACGATGCGGTCGAGGATGGAACGCACGTCACGCTCGTCAAGCAGGTGCACCTCTCGCCGGGCCTCTCGCAGGATCTCCCATCCGAGGGAATGCACGGTTCTGACGAGCGCCCCGGTGGTCGCACCGGCCCGTTCGCGTAGTTCCGCCGCGGCCTTGGTGTTGTAGGCGAGTGCGCAGAGCGTCTGCGGCTCGACCTGACGATCGTCGAGCAGGTGACGGAGGCGGGCGGTGAGGGTGCGCGTCTTGCCGGAACCGGCAGGGGCGATGATCCGGGCCGGGCCCGAGGCATGGTTGGCGGCGGCTGCCTGATCGGCGGCGAGACGCAAGTCGACCGGTTCGTAGGCAGGGGTCGCCTCGAGACGGCCCATTGTGACACTCTCTGCGTGCACAACGGCTTCCGTGCTCTCGACGGGACCACGCGGACCGCCGTCGATCCACGCGGGTGTTCCGTCGGGGAGGAAGACATCGGCCGGACCACTGTCGTTGGCACCGAGCGCTGCAGCCTTGACCCCCCACCACCATTTCAGGTCCCCGGTGCGGGCGTCGTAGCTGTTCGCCCAGACGAGGAAGTGGAGCCGCTCGAGCGGGAACGTGAACGTGGGACCGATCTCGAACGGGGCCCGTAGCTCGGTCTCGGGGGCACGGAGCGCCGCTGGATCCACACCCAATTCGATCGTGAGCGGCTGACGCCCGATCCAGGCTCGATGGAGCCGATCGATGGTCGCCTCCGGATCCTCGAGCACGGCTTCGTCGATGAGGACGACCGAAGTGCCCCGCCACGGATCGGGCACAGGTGCGGAAGGTGCGATCACGACCGATCGTCCGAAAGCAGCAGGAGCAGTCACCGAAACGAGGTTAGGGGCCGTGTGTGACGAGGACCGCGGAATGAATGGCGCTTCTCTATCGATTCGATATAGTTGTATCGATTCGATATATTGGAGACCGCACATGCTCGATTTCGCCATACTTGGCCTGCTGCGTGAACAGCCGCGACACGGCTACAAACTGAAACGCGCGCTCGGCGATCTCGGCTTCTGGCAGGTCTCGTTCGGTTCTCTCTATCCGGCACTCCGGCGCCTGGAGAAGGGCGGATTCATCGAGGCCACCAAGGGTGAGGGACGCCGCAAGGCCTACCGCATCACGGAGACGGGCCGTGTCCGATTCACGGAGATGCTCGCCGAGGCAGGTGACGGTTCTGACCGCGGATTCCAACTGCATCTGGCGTTCCTCGGCTACCTCGAGCCAAAGCGGCGCCTCGGCGTGCTCGAAGCTCGCAGGACGACGCTTCAAGATCGGCTCCACACCGCACGGCGCTCCTTCCGTGGCGCTCGGAGTAGCACACGGAACCCAGACCGATATCGAATGGCGCTCATGGAGCGGCGAGTGCGGTCGACCGAGGCGGACATCGCCTGGCTCGACGAACTCATCGCAGGCGAGCGCGGCGCCGCCGCAGGCGCGTGAGTTCTCACAACCAGGAGGAATCCATGTCCAGCAAGGTACGAGTAGCAATTGCAGGTCTCGGAAACTGCGCTAACTCCCTCATTCAGGGTGTTGAGTACTACCGCGACGCCGACGCGTCGCTCGCGGTTCCCGGGTTGATGCATGTCGATCTCGGTGGGTACCACGTCGGTGACGTCGAGTTCGTCGCTGCCTTCGACGTCGATGCGACAAAGGTCGGCCAGGACGTCTCGAAGGCCATGTGGGCCGGCATGAACAACACAATCGAGTTCGCCGAAGTTCCCCACCTCGGCATCACGGTGCAGCGCGGTCCAACGTTCGACGGCCTCGGCAAGTACTACGTCGACGACGTCGAGGAATCGGCCGCGGAACCGGTCGATGTCGTCCAGGCTCTCAAGGACGCGAGAGCCGACGTCCTCGTCTCGTACCTCCCGGTCGGATCGGAACAGGCGACCAAGTTCTACGCGCAAGCTGCGCTCGACGCCGGCGTGGGCTTCGTGAACGCGATTCCCGTGTTCATCGCCTCGGACCCGGAATGGGCTCAGAAGTTCGTCGATGCGAATCTCCCGATCGTCGGCGACGACATCAAGTCGCAGGTCGGCGCAACGATCGTCCACCGCCAACTCGCTCGCCTTTTTGAGGACCGCGGGGTGAAGATCGACCAGACGTATCAGCTGAACTTCGGCGGCAACATGGATTTCAAGAACATGCTCGAACGTGAGCGCCTCCAGTCGAAGAAGATCTCGAAGACGCAGTCGGTGACGAGCCAGATCGACCGACGAATCAACTCGGAGTCGGTCCACATCGGCCCGTCGGACCACGTGCCGTGGCTGTCCGATCGCAAGTGGGCATACATCCGGGTCGAGGGAACGTCATTCGGCGATGTGCCGCTCAATGTGGAACTGAAGCTTGAAGTTTGGGACTCGCCCAACTCGGCAGGTGTGATCATCGACGCTGTTCGGGCAGCGAAGATCGCTCTCGATCGGGGAGTCGGCGGACCGCTCCTTGCCCCGTCGTCGTACTTCATGAAGTCACCTCCGGTGCAGTATCACGACTCCGCAGCACACGACAACGTCGAGGCGTTCGTCGATGGATCGGGCGACCTCGCCGGCGACCTGGAGTTGTTCCTTTCGGCGTAGGGCCATTTTGGGGGAAAGGGAAGGGCGGCCCTCCGGGGCCGCCCTTCCTATTTCGCCGGGTACACCTTGGGGGTCAAGCGGCGACACACCAGTGAGAGTCCAAAGGCCCTGATCGGCGGCTTCACTTGTGCCGGCGATCGGTCGATATCTACCTCACCGAACAGGATGGAGTAGATGGCGTTCTGCAGTCACTGCGGCGAACCGGCACAAGACGACGCGGCATTCTGCACGACATGCGGCAAGCCGATCCACGAGGAAGCTCCCTCCCCCAACCCCGAAGCGCCGGCCGCAGCCGCTCAGTCGCCGGACGCTGTGCCACCGTCCTCGATACCGCCTCCGGCTGTCCCATCTCCGCCTTCCTCTCCCCCACCGACCGCTGCTGTTGAAGTCCCTGCGCCACCTTCCACCAGCAAACGACCGGTCCTGATCGGATCGATTGCGGCTGCCGTCGTTGGCATTGTCGCCGTCGCCGCATGGTTCGGATTGCAGCAGTCGAGCTCTGCCGATTCCGGCGGCGTCGCCATCGTGGCGGCCACAACCACCACCGCAGAGGCAAGCTCTTCCGCAACTGCGCCAACCACGACACTTTCAGCAACGGAGACCTCAACGAGCACGACAACCACTCCGACGACCACAACGCTTCCTCCCACAACCACCACCACGCTCCCCGCCGACCTGATCTCGAGCCTTGAAACGATTGCGGTGTTCGTCGAGCCCGGCAGTACGGCCGATCCGTCAGACCTCCAGGAGACAGTCCGACGAGCCCGCGAGCAAGGCCTCGGCCTTTCGGTCGTTGCGGTTGCAGCGGAGCCAAGCGACGGCTTCTCGCCGTACGCCGGAACGATCGCCACGAACCTCAACGCTGAGACCGTCGTGGTCGTCGGACCAACCGGCCTTGGCTGGGCTTCACAGGAGCCGGATTTCTACCAGGAAGAGTTCGAGCGGGCGTGGAACCTCATCCCGCCGGGGTCTACCGAGAACGGTGCGGTCGCCTCTTTCGTGCGGTCAACGCTCGGCGGCCCCGACTCTGTGGGCGTGATGGAGTTCGCCACGGCCAATTGGCTGCGCCTTCGCTTCGACGGGACACCGACCGAGTTCACCTTCGGCGACACCGACGACCTCCCCGTCGTCGGCGATTGGGACTGCGACGGGATTCAGACGCCAGGCGTCTGGCGTCACACCACCAATGAGTACTTCGTTCGCAACAGCATCACTTCCGGGGAGGAGGTTTGGACCTACGGGATAGACCAATCCGGCTACTGGCCGCTTGCTGGCGATTTCACCGGGGACACGTGTGGAACGCAGGCGTACTACAGGCTGTTGGACAGCATGGTCTACATCTTCAACACCTGGGGCAACGAAGGCGAAGACCTCTACGAACCCGATGTGTACTACCAGTTTGGAAACGAAGGAGATATTCCCTTTGTCGGTGACTTCGACGGGGACGGGATCGACACCATCGGGCTCTTCCGGCCATCGACCGGAGTGTTCTACCTGAAGAACACCCACACCGAGGGCCCGGCCGACATCGAGTTCGCGTTCGGTACTGAAGGGGATATCCCTATCGCCGGCGACTGGGGGGTTGAAGACGGCATCGACACCGTCGCGGTGTACCGGCCGTCAACCGGGACCTTCTTCTTCCGCTACGACAACAGCGAAGGGCCAGCCGACGAGGCATTGGAGTTCGGCGTCATGGCTGGATATCCAGTCGCCGGGGCGTTCGGACTCGAGCGTTCGGACTAGCGAGGCCAACTCAAGTGCGTGGCTTGGAGCACCGGGCGACCGATATAGGATGCTGGCCGACCAGGATGGAGGAACGTGGCGTTCTGCAGCCAATGTGGTGAGTCGATCCGGGACGACGCGGCGTTTTGCACAGCGTGCGGGAAGCCTGTCGGACCCCCGTCCGCCCCGCATGATGACGACGCAGTCGCTGCCGAGACTCAGCCTCCTGATCAGCCACCTCCCCCGCTCCCGGCACCGGCCGCCGCCGCACACCCTCCCCCGGCCATACCGCCCGAGTCGCCCAAAGCTGCAACATCGAGCAGGCGCCCCCTTCTGATCGGGATTGCGATCGTCGCCGTGGTTGGCGTCCTCGTCGTCGGCGCCTGGCTTGTGTGGCAGCAATTCACCTCGGACGACTCGGACACGGCCGCCCCGGCTACGACATCGGTCGCATCGGACTCATCTGTGTCGACTTCGACCACGGACGCGCCGACAACGTCTACGACCTCGACCACAGTGGTGACCACAACCACCACGCTGCCCCCAACTACGACAACACTTCCCGCCGACCTCGTCTCCGGCATCGAGGCAACCGGGGTCTTCGTCGAGGAGGGCAGCGGCGCAACCGCCAATTCCCTCCAGACGAGTGTTGACGTGGCTCGCGCCCAGGGTTGGAACTTGACGGTTGTTGCGACGGCCGCTGAACCGGATGATGGAGCGTCTCAATACGCGGCATCGATCGCAACAGCCATGAACGCCGGCACGGTGGTAGTTGTCACCCCGACCACCCTCGGGTGGGCCACCCAGGAGACGCAGTTCTATCCCGAAGAGTTCGATCGAGCCTGGAGCCTCATCCCCGAGACCTCCACAGAAGACGAGGCGGTGCGGTCGTTCGTCACCTCGGTCCTCGGTGGCCCGGATTCGGTGGGAGTGATGGACTCGGCCTCTGCATTCTGGCTGCTGCTTCGCGCCGACGGCACCACCGCCGAGTTCACGCTCGGCGATCCTGGTGATACGCCCCTGGTCGGGGACTGGGATTGTGACGGCATCGAAACGCCCGGCGCCTACCGCCCATCAACCGAGCAGGTCTTCCTGAGGAACACGGTGGAGGACGGCCCGATCGAGATCGACTACCCCATCAACGCCTCAGACATCGTGCCACTCGCCGGAGACTTCGACGGAGACGGTTGCGACACGGTTTCGTACTACAAGCCGGCCGAGGGGCTCGTCTTCATCTTCAACACGCCGGAGGCTGCCGTTGAATCTGCCGAAGAAACGACGTATTTCGACGTGGAGTACGGATTCGGGGCCGAAGGTGACTTGGCATTCGTCGGAGACTTCGACGGAGACGGGATCGACACGATCGGCCTCTTCCGACCGTCCAACGGCATCTTCTACCTCAAGAACACACACACCGAAGGGCCGACAGATGTCGAGTTCGCCTTCGGGGCATCGGGGGATCTGCCTGTATCCGGCGACTGGACCGACCAGGACGGCGCGGACTCTGTCGCCGTCTACCGACCCACCACGGGAACGTTCTTCTTCCGCTACGACAACAGCGCCGGACCGGCAGACGAGACGCTCGAACTCGGGGTGGTGGACGTCCTCCCGGTTGCCGGAGCATTTGGACTGGACCGCTCGGGTTGAGCGCCAGCATCGGCGCGGGACAGCCCCTCCCCGTCCGGCCAACTGCCCGAACACGCCTCCCCGCTACGTGGTGGAGGCGGAAAGCTGCGGGGGAGGTTCTTCGTCTCTTCCACCGTCAGGGGGGGAGACGCGGCCGCGGTCGGTCGCAAAGGGGGGCGGCCTTGATCGGTCGCAAAGGGGGCGGCCTTGGAGCCTGAGTCGCAACCCTGAGAGCCTTCGCGACTCTCTACAGCCGTTCGCGGAGCCACGCTATGTCTGCGGCCTGAGCTTCTGCTTCGCCGGGGGTCTCTACGACGACCGGGGCAGCGGCGTCACGGATCACACCGGCGAGGAGGTCTTCCGGTATCTCGCCTTGGCCGAGGTTCGCGTGGCGGTCGCGGTGGCTATCGAAGGGGTCGCGCGAGTCGTTGCCGTGCACCAGGGCGATGCCCCCGGTGTATTGCGTGATGCGATCAACCGCTTCGGTCAAGTCCGCACCTGCGGCCCAGGTGTGACATGTGTCGAGGCAGACACCGACGTTGAAGTCCCCTATTGCCGCCCACAGCGGACCGTAGTTGTCGAGGTTCTGCATCACCGTGTTGCCACCCCCAGCCGTGTTCTCCACGAGGACCGGGACCGTCACGTCAAACGAATCGAGAGCTTTGAACCATCGCTCGAAACCGACGTCGACATCCTCGTCGGCACCGACACTGCCGCCGTGAACGATGACACCTTTCGCACCGATCACGGACGCAGCCTCGACGGTCTGGGCCAGGATCTTCCGCGACGGGATCCGCACACGGTTGTTCGGCGACGCAAGGTTCAGGAGATACGGAGCATGCACATAGAAGTCGATTGGTGAGTCCCGGAGCATCTCGGCGTCTGGGCGCGGCTCCGGCTTCTTCCACGACTGCGGATTCGAGACGAAGATTTGGACCACGTCGGCCCCGCGAGCCTCGGCTTCTCCAAGGGGATCTGCCGCCGGCACGTGAGCGCCGATCTTGAGGTCAGTCATCCGGAACCTCCTCTGGTTCGGGCTTGCGTGCGGTTGCGGCCTCCGGCTCGGTCCCCCCTGGTCCGATCGCCACCGGCCGAGGTTCTTCGAAATGCTGGTACCGATCGAGGGCGATTCCCGCGTGGATCACGACCTCGTCGATCGGCTTGTCCCAACCCCCGGCGTCAACGACAAGCCGGTTCCCTTTCCAGGAGGCACCCCATGGTTCGGCAGGAAGCCCCGCAGGGTCGATGATGTCGACCACCAGCACGTCGCGGTCATAGCCGCCGTTCGGATTCTTCTCTGCTGCAGAAGAGACGAAGGAGATGGAGCTCCATGGCACAAACACCGGGTCCTCGCCCGGTGCCCCGAGCGCCAGAGAGAGCCCGTCGTCGCGCACAACGACCGCCGGGGCTCGGCGAATGAGCGCCGTCAGAGCGAATCCGAAGAGCCCGGCGCCACCAGCGAGCAGGAAAGCGCCCCAGACGTAGTCGGCTCGCCGCTGGTTCCTGCCCTTCTGCGTGATCTCCTCGTTGTACGAGTCCGGGGGCGTCGCGACCCAGTGACCCCACATGACGTCGACCGCGCCAAGCATGAGGAACAGGCCAACGAGGCCAAACAGGAACAGCCGGACGGGGGATCGATCGACCCGAAGGAGCCTCATTCGCTCACACCCAGATCTCTCGGCGTAACGAGCGCCACGTAGGGGATGCCGGCGGTTCCAACCTTGCCTGCTGCGACCCCGCCGCTTCGGTCGACAAGTGTGATCACCTGGGCGATTCTGATGCCGACATCGGCGAGGGCGTCCATCGCCTCGAACATCGCAGATCCGGTCGTAGTTGTGTCCTCGAGCACAGCGACCACATCATCCGAATCAACCGGACCGACGATGCGCCCGCCGGTGCCGTGGCCCTTGGTTTCCTTCCTCACGGAGAAGGCTCGCATCGGTCGCCCACCGGACGCTGCCGCGGCGGCGGTAGCGACTGCGATCGGATCGGCCCCCATCGTCAATCCTCCGACCGCGGTGATCTCGGGTTCGAGCACCTCCACGACTGCTTCCCCGACGACGATCGCACCCGCACCGTCAAATGTTGTCTGACGCGCGTCGATGTACCAATCGGAGACCGCACCGGAGCGCAACGTGAACGGACCGTCGGTGCGCACGGCGTGGGTACGAAGATGTTCGACCAGTCGCTGCTTTGGATCAGATTGAGGGCTCAAAAGAAATTCCAGAAAAGTACTCAAGAGACGTACAGGTTCGTCCGATACGTTACTCAGACAGGATGCCTTCCAACCTCCCGTCTAAGCCCGAACCGAGGCCGCCGCAAGGCGGCCCTCGGTTCGTCTGGAGTCAGTTTTCCAGTCAGGGCAACACTTCTCGCCCGACGACTCCTCCTCCAGCAACCGCCCTCGGTATGGTGGAATTCGGTAGGGTTCAACCATGATTTCTGATGCATTTCCGTACGAATCGCACTACGTCGACGTCCTGGGCTGTCGTATGCACTACGTGGAACAGGGAACGGGAGACCCGATTCTCTTCCTGCACGGCAATCCGACGTCGAGTTATCTGTGGCGGAACATCATCCCGTACGCGTCACCTCACGGGCGTGCCATCGCCGTGGACCTCATCGGCATGGGCCTCTCCGCCAAGCCGGATCTCGACTACCGCTTCTTCGATCACGCGGAATACCTCAACGGGTTCATCGAAGCTCTGGGCCTCCGCGACCTCACCCTGGTCCTGCACGACTGGGGATCGGGGCTCGGCTTCAACTATGCCGAGCAGCATCCCGACCGGGTGACGTGGATCGCCTTCATGGAGGCCATCCTGGAGCCGACCCGGTGGAAGGACACACCCCTGCCGCTGGCGTGGTTGTTCAAACGCTTCCGCGATCCGGTCAAGGGCCACCGCATGAACGCCGAGAACAACTTCTTCGTCAAGCGACTGCTCCCGATGATGGTGTCGCGTCGCTTGACTCCGAGGGAGAAGGCGGAGTACGCGGCACCGTTTCCCGACGTCGCCAGCCGCAAGCCCGTGGAACAGTGGCCCAGGGAGATCCCGTTCGACGACGAACCCGCCGATGTCACCGCGGTCGTGAATGCGTACAACCTGTGGCTCAGGAGGTCTCCGATTCCGAAGCTGTTCCTGTGGGCAAAACCCGGCGCAATCATCCGCGGGGAGAAGGCCGCCAGACGTATTGCGACGATGTTCCCCAACACCGAGTCGGTGTTCGTCGGGAAAGGACGCCACTACATCCAGGAGGACCAACCCGACGCGATCGGAGAGGCCCTGTCGGATTGGCTCAGCCGCACGACCTGAGCCGCTTCGATCATCCGTTCCGTGGAGTTTGGTCTCGCTTGACTCGAGGGACCGGCTACTTGCCGTAGCGACGAGTTCGCCTCGTGAAGTCACGCAGGGAGCGCAGGAAGTCGATGTGGCGAAACGCCGGCCAGTAGACGTCGACAAACGCGTACTCGGCGTAGGCGGCCTGCCAGAGCAGGAAGCCGGACAGACGTGCCTCACCGGACGTCCGGATCACGAGGTCGGGGTCGGGCAGGTCGGACGTGTAGAGGTTCGCAGCGATGCCGTCGGCGTCGATCCGGCTCGCCACGTCGTCGGAGCCGTCGGTCGAGAGTTTCGCCACGAGATCCTTCACGGCGTCGACGATCTCCTGCCGACCGCCGTAGGCAAGGGCGATCGTCACCCTCCGGTCGCCCTCCGGCATACGTTCCTCGAGGCGCTTGGCCGACTTCTGCAAGTCGGGAGGGAGCAGATCGAGGCTCCCGATGAAACGAACGCCGACATTCGCGCCGCTCAGTGCGTTCGGAATCTCCTCGAACAGTTCCTGAAGGACCTCGTAGTACGGGAGGAGTTCCTCGTCGGGCCGAGCCAGGTTCTCCTTCGAGAGCAGCCAGCACGTGACGGCTGGGATTTCGAGGTCGTCCGACCAGTGGAGGAACTCAACGAACTTCGTCATCCCCACCCGATACGACGCCTGGTAGTCGGGGAGGCGTTCACTGCGCGCATACCGTCGGTGACCGTCGTGGATGACGCCGATGTGGCGCGGGAGTCGGTCCCGGTCGAGGGTCGAGAGCAGCCGGTTCGCGTAGAACCGGTAGAGCGGACGGGTCGCGGTGTCACGGACTCGCATGTAGCCCCCATGGTAGGGGCGGAATACCGCTGCACGCCGGGAACGAGGGCGTGCCAACATGGGGCACGACAATCGAGAGGAGGCCCGGACCGTGGCCATGTCGGCAGAACACAAAGCGGCGATTGCGCAAGGCCGCCGCGAGTCCAAGGCGATCAAGGCATACCTCGAGGCGATCTCCGTTCCGAAACGGCGCGGCCGCCCGGTGACACCCGAAGGCCTTGAAGCACGGATCGCCGACCTCGACCGGCGCATAGGCGAGGAGAGTGATCCGCTTACCCGCGTCGATCTGTATCAGAATCGGATCGACGCGCAAGACGCGCTCGACCAGCTGACGGAGACGGTGAACATCGACGCCCTCGAAGCGGGCTTTGTCGAACACGCGGCCTCGTACTCGGCGCGAAAAGGCATCACCTGGCCGGCGTGGCGGGAGGCAGGCGTCTCCGCCGGGGTCCTCCGCGCGGCGGGCGTCAACCGCACGCGCAGAAGCTGACCTTCGAGATTCACAGAACCAGGGAAACTGATCGTGTGCAGGTGCGGCTGACCGGCGGTGCACGATCAGGCCCTTGTTTTGTTGGGATACGCCGGTACTCTCCCATCCATGAACCTCCCAGTCCCACGATGGACCCTGGGGAGGATGCAGAACCCTGTTCGCGGGTTCCTCCACGGCAGTGCGGCCGCGGCGGGTTTCGTCGGAACGATCTTCCTCCTCTTCCATGCTCCCAATTGGCCGGTACGAAGCGCTGTTCTGGTCTTCGGCCTCGCCATGATGGCGCTCTACACCACCAGCTCGCTCTATCACTCGATCCCCTGGCGGGAACGATGGAAGAAGCGCATGCAGCGCATGGACCACTCGATGATCTACGTGCTCATCGCCGGCACGTATACGCCGGTTGCCGCGATCGTCCTGGACCCTCCTTGGAACTGGATCGTCCTCGCTACGGTGTGGGGAATCGCGCTCGGTGGCGTCATCCAAAAGGGGCTCTTCCCGAAAGTGCCGGGCTGGATCTCGGTGATGATGTCGACCATCCTCGGGTGGATCGCTGTCTTCTTCTTTTGGCCCATGATCCAGCGCCTCGGCTGGCTCCCCGTCGGATTCGTCTTGGCCGGCGGCTTGCTCTACACCGTCGGGATGGTCTTCCTCGTTACCAACCGGCCGCGCCTTTGGCCGAGGGTCTTCTCATACCACGAGGTGTTCCACATCATGGTTGTCTCCGCTACATCGCTTCACTTCCTCGTCATATGGCGGTACGTGGTGCCGTTGGCCGCGACGTAAGACAGCGTCGTCGGATTCGAGACGTTTGTTCCGCTCAGATCTGCGAGCGGCCCTGGGTGATAGAACTGACAATGAGGCCGGTCGCGATTCCGGAGGCCCTCTGCGACCTGACTTCCGTCTGGCCGCGTCTCCCCCACTTCGTGGGAGAGACGAAAACCCGCCCTCCTCGTCACTCGTTCCCCTCTGACCCGTACCCCCGCACGCGTCAACAACGCGTCCGAACACAACACCTGAAGGAGAGGAATCCGAGGTAGGAATCTGGCGTAGGCCTCAGGGTTCGACGACTGCTTCCACCTCGAGCTCTACTTTCCAGGTTGGATCGAGAAGGGCGGCAACTACGACCATCGTCGCAACTGGGTCCGCACAACCGAAGACCCGGCGATGGGCACGACCAATCTCGTCTGCGTCGTCGGGGTTCGTGATGAACATGCGAGTCCGGACCACACCGCTCGTTGTGGCGCCGAGTTCGCCGAGCGCGGCAATGGCGATCTCCCCGCATCGCAGCATCTGTTCGGACGCGGTAGCTGCGACCGACTCGCCGGGAGGTGGGATCGGCGCGGTTCCTGCGATCTCAACGCGGTCCCCGACGCGTACACCGCGTACGAACCCGTAACGCTCCTCGTACGAAGATCCGGAGTGGGCAGAACGGCGGAGCACGGTTCCTCCTCTCGGCCGAAACGAAGCAGCCTGACAAGAAGCGTACCGATCGTGCTGATCCTCAGTAGCGCTCTGGAAGGGTCGGTCCCGGCACCCGGATGAGCAGGAGGCGCCCGACTTCGTAGCCGCCGTTGTGGAATCCGTACTCCTCGCCGGAGGCGATGTGAATGGTGTCACCGGGGCCCGCGCGGAATGTCTCGCCGGCCACCCGGAATTCGAGATCGCCGGCAACGACCACGTACATCCGGTGGGTCTTCTCCGAGACCCGCGCCGTGCGCTCGGCACCCATCGGAACGATGATCTCGGCCACGGATCCGATCGAAAACGCCTCGGGTGACAATTCCCTGACGACGAAGTCGCCGAACTCGAACGGGGCGGCGTCTGCGTATCGCTTGAGTTCCATGGGCCGATAGTAGGCATCTTCACCCCGGCTCGATCCGCCCACCACGCCATCTTCGTTTTCTGTCACACCCGCCGGATACGGTGTCCCCATGATCGAGGAAACCCCCACACCCGCCATGACCGATTCCGAACTCGAGGCCTGGTTCAGCGAAGCCGGGATCTCGGCCACCGTCGTCGAGCGCTGCCCGGTGGTGGCGTGCCCGTCGTGCGCACGGCGATCGGACCAAACACTCGCCGACGCTGCGTAGCGAAACCTCAAACGTCCCTCGCTGCGACGGCGTCCGTCGCGCGCCGGCCGTCATGACAGTCAGGGCAGAAGTGAGCGAAGCTCGTCGATTTGCTCAGAGACCGAAACAAAGGAGCCGCCGCGTGGCGATCGCCGCGCCTCGACCGAACCCGTCGGATCCAGCAGATCGAGATCCTCGGGAACGAGCTGGGGATGGGTCGCCTCCAACTCCCCGGCGGAGACAGAATCGAACTCCCGCCCCTCCGCCTTGAGGCTGGCCACGAGCCCGCCAACAGCCATGTGGGCGTTCCGGAACGGAACACCCCTGGCGACGAGGGCTTCGGCGAGATCGAGGGCAACCACCCACGACGAGGGAGCAGGTGGGTCGAATTCAGCGGTCTCGATCATCCCCGTGAGGGCGGAGAGTGCCGTGGTGAGCACGTCGTCGGCGTGGAACACCGCCCGTTTGTCCTCCTGGAGATCCCGGTTGTAGGACAGGGGAAGCCCCTTCTGGAGCGCGAGCAGACCGGCGAGGTCGCCGATCACCGTTGCGGCCTTGCCGCGTGCCAGTTCTGCAATATCCGGGTTCTTCTTGTGGGGGAGCGCCGACGAGCCGGTGGTGTGGGCGTCGTCGTACTCAGCCCAGCCGAACTCCTCCGTCGACCACAGCACCAGTTCCTCGGACAGACGCGACAAGTGCACCATCGTCTGCGAGACACAGAACGTGTATTCCGAGGCGAAATCCCTGGACGAGACGGCGTCGAGCGAGTTGGCGAACGAGGTCGAGAACCCAAGGCGGTCGGCGACGAGGTCGGGCCGGAGCGGCAGCGCGCTCCCTGCCGACGCGCCCGCCCCAAGTGGCGAGACATCGATCCGCGAACGGGCCTCGTTGAAGCGGTCGGCGTCGCGCAAGAGCATCCAAGCGTACGCGAGGAACTGGTGGGCGAGCGGGATCGCCTGCGCCTGCTGGAGATGGGTGTACGACGCAACCACCGTGTCCCCGGCCTGTTCGGCTCGATTCACCAGGATGGCCACGAGATGCTGGATCTGCTCTACTCGGTGGTCGGCGCCGCGGCGCAGATAGAGGCGAAGATCGAGGGCGACTTGATCGTTTCTCGAACGCCCGGTGTGCAGGTGGCCTGCCTCTGCACCGATCAGCTCGCCCAGCCGGCGCTCAACCGCGGTGTGGACGTCTTCATCGGTCGCTCGGAACTCAAACCGACCGGCGTGTGCCTCTTCGAGGATGTGTTCAAGGCCTTCTTCGATCCGCTCGACGATGTCTCCCGGCAGCAACCCGACCTCACCGAGCATGCCCGCGTGGGCAAGCGACCCGGTGATGTCATCAACCAGCAACCTCCGATCCGACGCGTCGGTGGTGAACCTCCACAAGGAATCACCCGGGCCGGAGGAGAAGCGGCCGGACCACAATGTCATAGCCCCGCTCCAGCAGTAGCCCGTAGCCCGTAGCCGGTAGTCCGTACCAACGCGTGGGTCACTCGCCTTCTCCCATTCTCTTTTCAGCGAAGGTTCTGAGCCTCAGGCTCTGGAGGTGGATGAAACCGTCGGCGTCGGCCTGGTTGTAGACATCGTCGGCCTCGAAGGTCACCGTCGCCTCGTCGTACAGGTCGTGGCTCGCTGAGCGCCGTCCCTCAACCACCACCTGGCCCTTGTACAACCGGAGCCGAGCTTCCCCGTTCACCCGCGTCTGAATATCGTCCATGAACGCCTGGACCGCCTCGCGCTCCGGCGAATACCAGAACCCGTTGTAGACCATTTCGGCATACCGATTCGACAACTCATCGCGGAGATGAGCGACCTCGCGATCGAGCGTCAAAGACTCGACGGCTCGATGGGCGTGATAGATGATCGTTCCACCCGGGGTCTCATAGACCCCGCGGCTCTTCATGCCGACGAACCGGTTCTCGACAATGTCGATCCGTCCGACGCCATGGCGGCCGCCGATCTCGTTCAACAGCGTCAAGATCTCCACAGGACCCAACTCGACGCCATCAACCGAAACCGGGTTGCCAGAGCGGAAGCCGACGGTGACCACCTCGGGTTCGTGGGGAGCATCCACCGGATCGGTAGTCATCCGGAACATGCCGGGTGGCGGCGAGGTCCATGGGTCCTCGAGCACGCCGCCTTCGTATGAGATGTGGAGGAGGTTGGCATCCATCGAGTACGGCATCTTCGGTGTCGTCGGGATGGGTATTCCGAATCGTTCGGCGTAGGCCACAAGATCGGCACGGCCTTTCATGTCCCATTCGCGCCAGGGCGCAACAACCTTGATATCCGGCTTCAGTGCGTAGGCGGACAGTTCGAACCGAACCTGGTCGTTCCCCTTGCCCGTTGCCCCGTGAGCGATGGCATCGGCCCCCGTTTCCTCTGCGACCCTGACCAGGCCCTTTGAGATCACAGGCCGCGCAAGTGACGTACCCATGAGGTAGTACCCCTCGTAGAGGGCGCTCGACCGAACGGCCGGAAACACGAAGTCCTCGACGAACTCGTGGGTCAGATCCTCGGTGATGGCCTCGACGGCCCCGGTCGCCAGGGCCTTCTCGTGCGCCTCCTCGACTTCGTCGCCTTGCCCGACGTCGGCCGTGTACGTCACAACTTCCGCGCCGTATTCCTCGATGATCCAACGGAGAATGATCGACGTGTCGAGTCCGCCGCTGTACGCGAGCACCACCTTCTGGATCCCTTGCTTCACGTCACCCTCCTTCGATTTCGGCGGCAACCGCCGCAGCTCCAATTGATTCATCAACGGCAATGAACACCGTGTCGTCGCCAGCAACCGTTCCAAGCACACCGGCGAGACCGGCCGCGTCGATCCTCCCGCCAACCAGATTCGCGGCGCCGGGCGGGACCCTGACCACAACCAGGGGTCCGGTGAACGTCACCGATTCAACAAACTCGTCCGTTGCCACCGCAAGCGCAACCCGGGCGCGTCGCATGTCGGCAGGATCCTGAATCCGATACCGAGCGGTGTCGCCTTCGCGAACCTTCACGGCCCCGATCGCTTCGAGGTCCCTGGATATCGTCGCCTGCGTAACGTCGTGATCGGCGTGCAGGAGCAGCCGCCGCAGCTGGGCCTGGCTTGCGATGGCCTCCGTCGTGACGAGCCGCACCACAAGCCGCCTCCGAGCATCGGTCGAACTCACGGCACCGGCTCCTTCGTGATCATCGTGCCGATCCCTTCCGGGGTGAACACTTCGAGAAGCACCGAGTGCTGGATGCGGCCGTCGAGGATGTGAACCCGCTCAACACCGGCTTCGATCGCCGCCACGCAGGACTCCAGCTTCGGAAGCATCCCTGCCGTCACGGTGCCCCCGCTGAGGATCTCCTTGATCCCATCCTCCGTCACCCGCTGGATGAGCGAGTCCTCCTCACCAAGCACCCAGTAGAGGCCTTCCACGTCCGTGAGGTAGACCAGCTTCTTGGCGCCGAGCGCAGAGGCCAGGGCCCCTGCCGCCGTATCAGCATTCACGTTGTAGACCTCGCCGTCTTCACCGCGGGCAATCGGAGCCACAACCGGCACATATCCCTGGTGCTGGAGGCCGGCGACAATCCCGGGGCTGACTTCAGCGATCTCACCGACGAACCCGAGGCGTTCGTCTTTCGGACGCGCAACGAACAGGTTGCCGTCGAGTCCGTTGACTCCGGTGGCCAGTGCCCCGTGTGCGTTGATGAGACGGACGATGTCGGGGTTGATCTCACCCGCCAGTGTGGCCTGGACGACCCTCATCGTTTCGGCATCCGTGACACGAAGGCCCTCCAGCCATTGAGGTTCGACCCCGCGCTGATGCATCGCTTCGCTGATCCTCGGCCCCCCACCGTGAACGATGACCACGTTGATTCCCACGTAGTGGAGCATTGCGATGTCATCAGCGAACGTGTTGCGTAGGCCCTCGTCGACCATGGCAGAGCCGCCGAACTTGATTACCACCGTCTTTCCGCGATGAGACTTGATGAACGGCATCGATTCGGAGAAGATTCGGGCCTTCCCCATCGTGGTGGCGATTCGGGGTTTGCCGTGATCGGGCGGCGTATGTCCGGTTGTCATGATCGCTCCGCGTTGTATCGCACGTAGTCGGGGGTCAAGTCGGTCGTGAAGACTCGAGCAGTCCCAGCGCCCTTCCCCACACAGATCGTCACACCGAAATCGCCCTCCATCGCTTCACTCACAGCGTCCTCGTCAATCCCGACACCCACACCCTTGCGCGCCACCGTTGTGCCCGCGAACGCGATCGTCAGGTCGCCGAAGTTGACTTCCTCGTCCACCTCGCCGAGCGCCGCTACGATCCTGCCCCAGTTGGGGTCGGCACCGTAGAACGCGGACCGTACAAGGGCGGAATCGGCGACGCGCCTCCCGATGCTCCTGGCAGCGGCATCGTCGGCCGCACCCGTCACCGCGATCGTCACCACACGACTCGCTCCCTCGGCGTCAGCGGCGATGTGGCGAGCCAATTCGACCGCCGCGGCCGTCAAGGCTGCTGCGAGATCCTCCGGTTCCGGTGAAACGCCGGACGCGCCGGACGCCAGGACGATCACCGTGTCGTTGGTCGACGGGCACCCGTCGACGTTGAGGGCATGGAACGAGTGATCGACGGCGGTCCGAAGTGCCCCGTCGAGCACAGGAGCGGTAACAACGGCGTCGGTGGTGAGCACCACCAGCATCGTGGCCATGTCCGGCCGGATCATCCCGGCTCCTTTCGCCATCCCGCCGACGGTGTAGCCATCTGCTTCGACGACGACCTCCTTCGGCTCGGAATCGGTGGTCATGATCGCCCGAGCAGCGGCGTTCGCGTGGGCGGCATCATCGCCGAGCGCTGCGATGGCGCCGACGACTCCGGCTGTGATCGTTTCCGGGGCCAGGTGGGTGCCGATCATCCCGGTGGAACACACGAGCACGTCCTCAGGAGCACACGACAGGACTTCGGCCGTCCGATTCGCCGTGAGTTCGGCCACTGCACGCCCGCGTTTACCGGTGGCGGCGTTTGCGCAGCCCGAGTTGAGGACGATCGCACGCGCCGTCGGACCCGCGGCGAGGTGCCTACGAGACAACCGAACCGGCGCTGCTGCTGCCATGTTCGTCGTGAAGACGGCGGCGGCCGGAACCGGCTGATCGACGCTCACAACGGCGACATCGAGGATTCCGTCCGCCTTGATTCCTGCCGAGATACCCCCGGCAGAGAACCCTTTCGGTGCGAGGACACTCACGGCATCCACCCTTCCAGGGGAAGTCCGGCTGTTTCATCGATACCAAGCATCACGTTGGCGACTTGCACGGCCTGACCGGCCGCACCCTTGATGAGGTTGTCGATCGCCGAGATGAGAACAGCGGTGCCCGTTCGTTCGTCGAAATGCACCGCGATGAGCGTCCGGTTCGATCCGACAACCCAGCGCGTCTCGGGGGAACCTTCGACGAGGGAGACGAACGGCTCATTCCGATACGCCTTCTCGAGCACACCACGCAGGTCTGCAAGTGTTGTTCCGTCTACCCCCTTGGCGTAGACGGTGGTGAGGATGCCTCGCTGCATTGGAACCAGATGTGGCGTGAAGATGACCTCGACGGGACCGGACCTCACCATGTCGAGCGCCCGTTCGATCTCGGGGCGGTGCCGGTGGGTCAACACTTTGTAGGCCTTGACCGATTCATCGACGGCGCCGAAGTGGAGATCGGCATGCACTCCCCGGCCTGCACCCGAGACGCCGGACATGGAGTCGACGATGATGCCCGTCGGATCCACGAGGCCGGCGGCGAGCACCGGGGCGAGAGGGAGAATCGCCGACGTCGGGTAGCAGCCGGGCACGGCAGCCCTGTCTGCGCCTGCGATATCGCGCCGGAAGAGCTCTGGCAGCCCGTAGACCCAACGGCCGAGTTCGTCGGGATATGGATGGTCCGATTCGTAGGCGGCAAGGTATCGCGCCGGTGTGTCGAGACGAAAGTCGCTTCCGATATCGACGACCGCTACCCCGCGGTCGAGCAGCGCCATCGCAGGCTCGGCAGACGCGCCGTGCGGCAACGCCAAGAAAGCGAGGTCGACGTCCGGTGCCGAAGGATCGTTCGAGCGGAGCACCCGATCGCCGCCGCGGAGATGGGGATGGACGGAACCGAGATCCTTCCCGGCCGCGGTGTAGGCACCGAGGTAGGCGATCTCGAGATCCGGGTGACCGTCGATCAGGCGGATCAGTTCACCACCGGCGTAACCGGACGAACCGAAGATGGCAACAGCATGTGGCATAGGGAACCCTCGAGCGAGCTGCGAATATACGTATATTCACACATCAATGCAACATGCCGTGGATTGCGCCCAGCCCAGGAAGTGCGCGAACCTGTTGCAGTAGGGAGCCACCACCGGAGACACACTGTGCCGATCCATCCGATCATCGCCCACCAGTACGGATGGGACGAAGCGCTCCTCTTCGTCGTCCCGATCGTGGTCGCGGTGGTGATTGTGAGACGGCTAGACAAGAGGTCCCGACGAGAAGAGAGGCCGCCGTCGGAAGAAGGGCGAGACACGAGACACGAGAACTGAGACCCGAGACTCGAGACACGCGGCGGGCCTCATCTTCGTGATCCACGCTCCCAGGCCGCCCCCTCTGCGCCCGGACTTCCGTCCGGCCGCGTCTCCCCCACTGCGTGGGAGAGACGAACACTCCGGTTGCCGGCGGATCCCGGGCCTTCTATCTCATGTCTCGCATCTCTTCTCCTTGTGCAGTGGCGCTCGCTCCGCCAGACTCGTGCCATCTAGCAACAAGGAGGACGCAGTGCCACTTGCGCCGATCGAACTTCTGGTCATCGGCTTCCCTGGTAGCCAATTCACCGGCGGGATCCTGCCGGAATTGGAAACCCTCGTTGAGAACGGTGTGATCACCGTCGTCGATGCCCTTCTGATCATGAAGGATGAAGAAGGAACCGTCGCATTCCTCGAGCTCGACCAGATCGATGCCAGCGAAGACATCGCCGCGTTCGGTCGGCTGCTTGTCGAAGGAAACGGCTTGCTGTCCGACGAAGACGTTGGGGAGTTCGCCGCAGCTCTGGAGCCGGGCTCCTCCGCTGCGGCGCTTGTCTTCGAGCACACGTGGTTCACGCCGCTTCGCGATGAGATCCTCGACTCCGGCGGAGTCCTCCTTGCCAACATGCGAGTTCCCGGCCTCGTCGTTGACGAAGTGCTCGCCATCGTTGAAGAACTCGAAGCCGAATAGGAAGGTACGAAGATGCCAAGAAGAAGAGGACGCCCCGGCATCGTGAGGACGATGGGCAGAACCGCCGTCATCGCGGGCACGGCAACCGCCGTGAGCGGCGGCATGCAACGCCACGCCGCGTCGAAACAGCAAGAGGCCTATGAACAAGATGCGGCGAATCAAGCCGCCTACGAGTCACAGGCGCAGCTCGCCGACATGCAGGCCCAAATGAACGCCATGCAGGCGCAGCAGGCCCCTCCAGGGGCACCCGCCCCGGCGCCGGCCGCCGGAACGGACGACACGATCGCCCAGCTCAAGCAACTCGCCGACATGAAGTCGTCGGGACTGCTGACCGACGAAGAGTTCGCAGCAGCAAAGGCCAAGCTGCTCGGCTAGGGCCGCAACGCGCACCACAGAGGGCCGGAACTCCGGGGGCGACCGCTCCACGGTCTTCCGGCCCTGGCGGTATATCAGAAACGACGGCAGGCTTTCTCGACATGAGAACGAGGGCCAGCTTCCTATTCGTGCTTGTCGTAATGCTTTTTGCTATTGCACTCCCCGCGTCCGCTCAGTCGGACTCCGACGAAGATGCGGTCATCCGGGTCGTGTTCTTCTTCTCTCCGACATGCGGACACTGCGAATACGTGATCAACGAGATCCTGCCGGGTGTCTTCGACCAATACGGAGGAGAACCTTCTGTGTTCTTCGACGAGACCCTCCCTCCCGAGGAAGTCGCCTTCTATGAGATGACCAACGGAACCCTCGACATCCTCCTCGCCGACGTGCTGGTTGATGCCGGCGCCGACCTCTACGAGTCCGACAGTGAGCGGCTCAACATCCCGGACAATCGAATGGGGGTCCCACGCCTCGTTGTGATGGACGACTACTACGTCGGGTCCGCCGAGATCCCGGCAGAGCTTCCCGGAATCATCGAAGCAGGCCTTGAAGCGGGCGGCATCCCGTGGCCGAGTATCCCGGGAATCGAAGACGCCATCGCCGCCGTTCCCGGGATGGCAGATCGCAACCAGCCGGTCGGCGACCAAGAAACGTCAGGCGATGAGCCCGCCGACGAACCCACCCCAACCGAGAACGGAGCCGCCGCACTTCCCTCGGCTGAGGATGAGTCTGTCGCCGACCGCTTCGGCAACGACCCGGTGGGAAACGGCCTCGCCGTGCTCGTTCTCATCGCGATGATCGCGAGCCTGGTTGCTGTGCCGATCATGGTCGGCAGGGGTCTGCTGGAATCGGCGCCCGTTTGGTTGATTCCGGTGCTCGCGGTTGTCGGCATCGGCGTCTCAATCTACCTCGGAAGCGTCGAGGCGAGCGGTGCCGATGCCGTGTGTGGCCCCGTGGGAGACTGCAACGCGGTGCAGCAAAGCGAGTATGCATCGATCCTCGGCATTCCCATAGGGATCTTCGGTATCGTCGGCTACGGCCTGCTGCTGGGGGGCTGGCTCGCCTCGAGAGTGGCCAAAGGAACCCTCGCCAATCTTGGGCTCGTCGTTGCGGGGGCCATCGCGTTCGGCGGGACGCTGTTCTCGATCTACCTCACGTTCCTCGAGCCGTTTGTCATCGGGGCAACGTGTATGTGGTGCCTCACCTCGGCCGTCGCGATCACGGGATTGTTGTGGCTGACGGCGGGCCCGGCATGGGCGGCATTTGGAAGGCTCCGCTCGCCCTGAACGTCTCGCGGCTCAACGGGCGTAGGTGCCCATCAGGGTGGCGTCGCCGATCACGTGTCCGCTTGCAGCTTCGAGCACCTCGTCCTTCGTTGCACCTTCCTCGAGGTCCAGTTCCGTGTCGAGAGCAAGGATTCGGAAGAAGTAGCGATGGGTCCCCGACGGCGGACACGGACCCCCGTAGCCCAATCGGTTCCATGAGTTCACGCCCCCTGTCCCGAGGGCGCCTACGTTCGCCGGGATTTCTTCGGTCGGCCCGATGTTGAACACGACCCAGTGATCGAACGTTCCGACAGAGGCGTCCGGATCATCCATCACGAGGGCAAGAGAGACGGTGCCATCCGGAGTTCCCGTGACGATCAGGCCGGGAGATTCGTCTGCGCCATCACACGCGAATCGGGCGGGAATGGGCCCTTCGGACGGGAAGTCGGGCGAAGTGAGTTCCATGACCCCTCCTTGGGTTGTCGACGCGGCCGTGGTGGTGGTTGAGTTGGTAGCGCGGGTTGCGGACGATGCCGGTTCCGAATCGCTGCATGACGCGGCGAAGAGGATCACCAGGGGAACGATCAGGGCAGTACCTCTCACCCACCGAGTATGGCCTGCCGGTCCGATCGTTGCTACCCGTGTTCCTCAGCCCACCGGTCGAGCATCGCAAAAGCCTCATCCTCGTCGTATGGTCCGTCCTCGATGCGCCGTTCGTACAGCATCTTCATCAGCTCGCCAACCTGCCGGCCGGGTTCGAGTCCGAGGTGTGCCATCACTTGATTGCCGTCGATCGGCGGACGGAGCGCATCGAGTTCCTCTTCCTCCCGGAGCACCGCAATCCTCTCCTAGAGTTCATCGATTCTTCGGCTGATCGTACGTTCACGCCGCCGATTCCGAGTGGTGACGTCGCAGCGAACGAGTTCGTTCAGATCAACAAGCAGCGGGCCTGCGTCGCGAACATATCGACGCACGGCGGAGTCGTTCCAACCCATCTGATACGTATGGGGGCGCATGTGGAGAAAGACGAGACGCGAGACGTCCTCGGTGGTCTTCTTCGAGTAACGGAGCTCCTTCATCCGGCGTCGTGTCATACGAGCGCCGACAACTTCGTGATGATGGAAGGAGACACCGCCCGGTCCGAACTCACGTGTCGACGGCTTCCCGATGTCGTGAAACAGTGCCGCAAGACGGAGTTCGAGACGCGCCGACGTCTTCTCCACGACCGCGATCGTGTGGGCAAGCACATCCTTATGGTGGTGCACTGGGTCAACCTCCAACGCCAAGGCGGGGAGTTCCGGGATGAACTCCTCGGCGAGTCCGGTTTCGACGAGCCCCCAAAGCGCCGCTCCCACATGGTCGCCGATCATGAGTCGGTCGAGTTCTCCCTTGATGCGCTCTGCAGAAACAATCTCGAGCCGGCCATGCATGCCGTGGACTGCGGTAATCGCCGCTTCGTCCGGGGCGAAACCAAGGCGCGAGACGAATCGGAACAGCCGGAGCATGCGAAGCGGGTCGTCACCGAATGAGATCTCGGGGTCGAGCGGAGTACGGAGCAGACGCCGGTGCAGGTCGGTGAGCCCCCCGAACGGATCCACCATCACCGGTGCCTCATCGTCGGATGTGGGGACCCGGATCGCCATAGCATTCACCGCGAAGTCTCGCCGCGAGAGGTCCTCCTTGATGTCATCCGAGTAGGTGACCTCGGGCTTCCTGCTCTCGTCGCGATAGATCTCCGATCGATATGTGGTGATCTCGTGCACCCTCCCGCCTCGAATCGCCCCGATCGTTCCATACGTCTTGCCGGCAAGGTAGAGATCCGCTGCCCACGGCCGAACAATCAGCTCGATCTCGTCCGGCCTCGCACCGGTCGTGAAGTCGAGGTCGGAGTTCGGGCGGTCCAACAATGCGTCGCGGACGCTGCCGCCCACGAGATAGAGATCGTGTCCGGCTTCGCGAAATCGCTCGGCGAGCTGGCGCGAGGGTGTCCCGGGATTCAGGAGACCTTGAAGTCGAGCCGGAATCATCGGCCCACCGCGCACATCAGTCTCTCCATCGATTGGCCAGCCGGTCGGCATATTCGTTCCAGGTGAAACCCACGTGGGCCTTGATCCACCTCAGGTCCAGCTCGGGCCGCTTGCGATATACCGCATAGGCCTGGCGAACAAGGTCGACGTTCTCGACGGGACCGGTCTTCCTCTTCCATCCCCTGGCCTCCCACCCGGCGGCCCACTCATTGATGGTCCTGACCGCGAGATTGGAGTCGGAATAGACGGTGATGGGGGTCCCCTCCGGGACCAGCCGCGAACCCTCGATCAGCGCCGTGAGCTCCATCCGATTGTTGGTGGTGTCTGGATCATGGCCGTACTTCTCCTCGACGATCTCGCCGTCAACCACATACACCGCTCCCCATCCGCCGGGTCCGGGATTCGGAACACAGCCACCATCCGTGAATACTCCGGTCTGCGGGTCGTCCCCGTTTCTCGACAGAGGACGTGCGGAGCTGTTGGAGTCTCGACACGAACGGCACGCCTTCGGTCGCCAGCCCGGGTATTGATCGAGGATGTGCTGGGAGAGCACAAAGTCTTCGCCACACGTCTGACAGGTGAAGTTGGCCATGCGCCAAGGATCGTACCGATCAACCAACCGAACAACGAGGAGCGTGCACTCGGGGGCTCAGGCGCTCAGCACGCCGCGCGATTGCGCCGCAACCTTGAAATCCGTCGTCGACGTAGCGTGAGACAGGGCATCTTCGAAGGAGACATCACCACGTGCGTAGAGCGTGAGGATTGCCTGGTCGTAGCTCCGCATACCGAAGAACTCTCCCTCGGCGATGTCTTCAGCGATCGAGGCAGTCCGCCCTTCCTCCTTGAGCTTCTCCGAAACCCGCTCGGTGTTCACGAGCACCTCAACGGCCGCCACACGACCGGTCTCGTCTGCCCGCGGGAGCAGCTGCTGGCTGATGATGCCCTTCAGCACCGTTGACAGGAGCTGCCTCACCTGCTGTCGCTGGAACGGCTCGAATGACTCCACGATCCGATTGATCGTCTCGAGACCGTCGAATGTCGGCAGTATTCCAATCACGAGATGGCCGGTCTCTGCAGCGCGGAGGGCGGCCGCCAGCGTCTCGCGATCCGGGAGCTCGCCAACGAAGATCACGTCGGTATCGTTTCGCATCGCCGCTCGCAGACCCGACACGAAGGATTCCGTATCGAGACCGACCTCGCGCTGGGAAATCAACGCCTGGTTGTCCGGGAAGAGATTCTCGATCGGATCCTCGATCGTGATAATGGAGCACTTCCTGTTCGCATTCACGTGCTCGATGACGGCAGCGCTCGTTGTGGTGCGGCCCGATCCGGAGGGCCCGGTGATCAAGAGCAGCCCGGGACGCTCATCAGCAAGCCGCTCTACGACTGCGGGGATACCGAGGGCCTCGAAGCCCCCTGTGACGGTCCCAACCGTGCGAATCACCAGCGTGACCGACCCGCGTTGGCTGAAGGCACTCACACGAAATCGGCCGAGCCCGGATCGCCCGATCGCGAAACCCGCTTCCCCGTTGCGTTCGAAGGCCTCTCGGCCCTGATCCGTGACGATCTCGTCCAGGTACCGACGTGTATCCGCCTGGGTGACTGAGGGAAGGTCCGATCGATGGACAACACCGTCGATCCGAAACGCCGGAGGTGAGCCAACCTTGAGGTGCAGGTCGGATCCGCCGACGGCGGTGATCTTCTGAAGTAGCTCGTCGAGTGACGGCAACGATTCGTGCACAGCGGCTCCTCAGCCCCGGGAAAAGGTTCTCGGTTGTATCGGCGAATCTGGATCCGCCCTTAATCGAGATCCCAGAAGAGAGAATCGACCGCGACGGCGTTGTCAACCCACGGATCGCGATCCTCAGGCCGCTCGATCGGCACGGTGCCGAAGGCAAAGCCGTTGAGGGTCGCGGTAACGGACGTTGCGATGGCGTTCAGGTTGTACCCACCCTCGAGGATGAACACCGTGTTCGTACGACCCATCGCCATTCCCAACGATGCCGCCATCGACTCGTAATCGCCTGCAACGAGCTTCATCCCGCCGAGGGGGTCCTCGGCATGCCCGTCGTATCCGGCACTGACGAGCAGCCAATCCGGTCCGTACTGGTCGATGACCGGGAGCACGATTCTCGCAAACGCATCCCGGTAGGTCGTTCCGCCGGAACCGGCGGGAAGGGGGATATTGACCGACGTTCCGGTCCCGAGACCACCGCCCACCTCCTCGACGCGGCCGGTGCCCGGGTAGAACGGTGCATGGTGCACCGACAGGTAGAGCACATCAGGTGAACCGATGAAGAGTTCCTGTGTGCCGTTTCCGTGGTGGGCGTCCCAGTCGACGACGGCCACTTTCGATCCACGGCACACAAGTGCGGCTGCCGTAACGGCCACGTTGTTCAGGAGACAAAAACCCATGGCCCTCGCCGCTTCCGCGTGATGACCCGGCGGGCGAACGGCCGCGAATCCGAAGTCGGCGAAACCCCCCTCGATCGCTTCGACGGCGGTGATTCCAGCACCGGCTGCGAACCGCGCCGCGTCCCACGACGCGGCGGACACATACGTGTCGGAATCGAGGGCGCCGCCCCCTTCGATCGACAACCGCTGGATACGCTCGAGATAGTTCTCCTTGTGGACGGCTCGGAGTTCGGAGCGGGTTGCAGCCCGAGCCTCAACCTCGATGATCTCTACGTCGCTTGCTCTGGCGCCCTCCACCGCGGCAGCTATCCGCTCAGGTCGTTCCGGATGATGCCACGGGGCAACATGATCAAGGCTCGACGAATGGGTAACAAGGGCTGCACGCATGCCACTATGGTCGCAGATTGGTGCCGTGTTGCGCCAAACCGCTACGCCGTTCGGTTCGGCGGAATGCCCCCATACAGACGGTACGCTGAATCCGCACCGGAAGAACCGGAGGTGTCATGTCGGTTGCGGAGAGCCCGATACCGGTGCTCCAGCGTGGCTCCTGGCCGGAGCCGGTCCGGTTTCGGCGGGGATGGGCCCGCGCCGATGCTCGGCGATGGAACCATCTTGTCCCCGATGGCGCCCTTCGACTCGTACGCGGCGGATCCGTATTCCTCGGACTGTGTTCGGAGCGTCTCAACGAACTCGGGGCCCCCCACGTCTTCTCTCCCCCGCTCCCGGCATCGAGCCGCCGCCCATGGGAGGCCGCGGGCTTCGAGGAGTTCGTCCCGCTGTCGCTCATGCGCCTCGACCTCAACGACAGCCATCCCTCCCCCGACCACCTCGTCATAGCACCGCCCGACACTCCAATCGGAGCGCTCCTTGACATCGACCACGAAGCATTCGACACGTTCTGGCGGTTTGATCGCCACGGCATGTCGGAAGCAATTGCTGCGACCGGAACGGCGAGAACCCTGCTGATCCGCGGACCCGACGGACAACCGGTGGCGTTCGCAATCCTCGGATTCGGACACGCCATCGCCTATCTCCAGCGGCTCGCCGTTCACCCCGCCTGGCAAGGTCACCAGATGGGGCGTTCGTTGGCTCGGGGTGCTGCAAGGATGGCCCGAAAGGCCGGGAGTAGAGCGCTGATCCTGAACACACAATCAGATAACGAGGCGGCAATCGCCCTCTACGAGTCCGAAGGTTTCGTCACACTTCCCGAGCCGCTCGCGTTGCTCCGGCGCGGTTGACCAATGCCCCCTCGAATCCCCGATCGCTATCGCATGAACGTTCGTCTCGGAGCTGACGGTGATATCGAAGAGTGGCTGGCAACGGATGAGCAACTCGAACGCCCGGTCCTGATTCGGTTCCCCGGGCCCGACGCCGACACAACCCGGGTCGCACAGTTCCTCACTCCGATCCGGGCAGCGGCAGCTACCTCACATCCGCACGTACAGACGGTCTACGCGGCGGGCGAAGTTGATCACTCGGCGTTCGCGGTTGCCGAATGGGACGGCGCCGTCACCATCGCCGACCGACTCAAAGCCGGTGAAACACTGCCGATTCCCGAATACCTCCCCAACGCATCCGGCGTTGCTGCAGGACTCGCCGCCTTTCATGCGAACGGCGGAATCCACGGTGACATCGACGCAGATGCGATTCACTTCTCGGCGGCGCACCCCGCGCGCCTCGCAAGCTTTGGTCGCGTTCCGGTCACCACCACAGCCGCCGGCGATACAGCCGCCCTGGCCGTCGTTCTCCGCATGGCCATCACCGGCACCGAGAGCCCCTCGATCCGGCCTTCCCACGTTGCAGAGGGCATACCGTCGTCGGTCGACGACGCCCTTGCGTCCGCCGAAGCGGGAACCCTCGGTGCGGCCGGTCTCGCCGATGCGCTGTCGACAGCTTCTCTCCATCGCGACCCCGACATCGAACACTCCTGGTCTCTCCGACCGCTCGCAGTCTTCGCCGCGGTTGTGGTGATTATCCTGGCGCTCTCCGTCGTCGGCCTAGGGATCGACGTCGACCCCGATTCGCCATTCCTCTACCCGGCCGCACCTGCAGAACAGGATCCCGAGGCCCCAACGAGCACGGCGCCCGCGACGGACACTCCCACCGAGAACGCCATACCCACACTCGCAACCGTCTACGACCCGTTCGGGGACGGCTTCGAGAACGACGAAACGGTGCCGGCGGTTGTGGACGGCAATCCGAGCACTGTGTGGCGAACCGAACCGTATCCGGATCCACTTGGAGAAACGAAGGAGGGTGTCGGCATCGTCCTCGATCCCCCGGTCCCGATCGGGGCAATCGAAGTCAACGGAACACCGGAGACGCGTTTCACTGTTGCATGGAATGCGACACTCCCCGATGTCCCCGGCGAGTGGGAACGTATTGGGTCGGCACAGATCCTCACCGGAGCCACCCGGCTCGACGTGGCGTACCGAGAAGAGGGCTATTGGCTCGTATGGATCACGTCACTACCAGCACAGGAGGACGGAACCTACGGCGCCGCGATCTCGGAGATCCGGCTCCTGCCATGAACGAAACCCTCGCCTCGGTGCCCGCTGCGGACCAGAATCGCCGGCAATGACCGCTCGTTCGGCGGAAGACCGCGCCCTCATCCGTCGTTATCTCGAAGGCGACGTCGAAGCCTTCGACGAACTCATGCGCGCCCACGAGGACCGCGTCTTTGGGATCTGTCTCCGAATGATGAAAGACCGCGATCAGGCGCTCGACGCCACGCAGGACGTCTTCCTCACCGTCTTCCGAAAGGCCGATCGGTACAAGGAACAGGCGGCGTTCAGCACGTGGCTCTACCGGGTCTCGATCAACACGTGCTACGACCATCTTCGGCGCCGGCAACGCAAGCGAACCGAGGCGATCCCCGAACATCTCGACCCGTCCGATCCACGCAGCGGCGACATCTTCAACGCCGTGGAGTTGCGCCCCGACATCGAGACGGCGCTCGCAGGGATCTCCCCCGAATTCCGGGCGGCGGTGGTTCTGGTCGACCTGGAGGGTATGTCACTAGATGGGGCCGCGGATACCCTCGACGTACCGGTCGGCACCGTGAAGAGTCGGCTCTTCCGGGCCCGCAAGCAACTCGCTCAAGAACTCGGGAACCTTGCACCGGGGTTCGAGCATCCAAGAGAAGAACCATGAGTGACCACGACCTCGATCTCATCGCCGAACTGATAAACGGCAACCTCTCCCCAGATGAGCGCCGGGCCGCTCTCGCGCGAGTTGCCGCCGACCCTGAGCTCAGGTCCGAGTACGAGACCCAGGTCGCCGTCGCCTCCCTCCTCAGCGAAACTCCGGCGCCGACGATGACCGCAGCCGAACGGTCGGAGATGCACACCTCCCTCCGCCAACAGCTCAACCTCGATGACTCCCCGGCGGCGGCGGTCGCTGCCCCCTCCCGCTGGCAGCGCTGGTGGGCGCCCGTGACCGGCCTCGCCGCTGCTGCCGCCGTGATCATCGGAGTCGTCATTGTCCTTCCGGACAATGGCTCGGACGACTCCCTCCAATTCGCGGTGGCGGAGGTCACGTCCACCATCGAGGCCTCCCGCAACGACGGGGCCGACGTCGCAGGATCGGCTGATGCAGCAGATGGCGCCGACGAAGAACGGACGACCACAACGGCAGCGGCTTCGGAGGAATTCGATCCCACGTTCACCGCCGAGGATTCGACGGACGCCACACTCGAGTCTGCCGGTGAACCTTCTCCTGAGGCCCTCCCCCACATTCCCGACGTCGACCTCAACGAACTCGGCCTCGCATATGCCGAAGGCGAAGACGAATTCGAAGACGAGCTCGACAAATCATCCACGGTGCCCGACCCGGTGCCAAGGTCCGCCGCCGGCGTCTGTCTTGATGAAGCTGGGGTCGGAGAGAACGAGGGCTCGCTCACGATCGTCGCGACAGCGACGATCGACGGTGTTGACGTTGTTGTGGTCTCGGTGACACCGCCTGTTGAGGATCCCTATCTCGTCGCACTTGACGCGTACACCTGTGAGGAGCTCGCCACCACCCGTCCCTGAGTCTCCGAGCATTCGGCTATCCTCACGGATCATGACCGACCGACCGCGCACCGACTATCCGGCCAAGATCGCCGACGGCCTCGAACAGGTTGCGACTCGCATCCGCTCACTCACCGTGGACCGGGTTGCCGTCGGCGTCACGTGGGCAGCAATCGGCATCGTCATCGCGACACTCGCCGTCATGGCCATCATCTGGCTGTTGGTTGCCTTCTTCCGTGCACTCGGCACCCTGATTGGGCAAGAACTCGCCTACGCCGTCGTGGGGGGCATATTGTTCCTCGCCGGTGTGTTTGTTTGGATGAAGCGTCATCCAGACGAAAAGCCAAGTCCCTCACAGGAGTAGCCATGGCCGAGAAGGTCTTGATCATCGGGTCGGGTCCCGCCGGCCTCACGGCGGCGATCTACGCCGCCCGAGCCGACCTCGATCCCCTTTTGATCGAAGGTATGCAACGCGGTGGGCAATTGATGCTCACCACCGAAGTCGAGAACTACCCGGGATTCCCCGACGGGATCATGGGGCCGGAACTCATGGATGGCATGCGGAAACAAGCCGAACGCTTCGGGACCCGCATCATCTCGTCGGATGTCACCGAAGTTGATCTTTCCGAGCGCCCCTTTCGGGTCTCGGTCGGCGCCGACGTCTACGAGGCGGAGAGCCTCATCGTCTCGACCGGTGCCTCGGCACGATGGCTCGGCATTCCGGGAGAAGAGAAACTCCGCGGTTACGGCGTGTCGGCCTGCGCTACGTGCGACGGGTTCTTCTTCAGGGACCGCGAGATCGCAATCGTTGGCGGCGGAGACTCGGCAATGGAAGAGGCCCTCTTCCTCACGAAGTTCGCATCGAAGGTCACGATCGTTCACCGACGCGACGAATTCCGGGCATCGAAGATCATGGCCCAACGTGCCCTCGACCATCCAAAGATCGAGGTGCTCTGGAACACCACGGTTGACGAGGTCCTCGGGGACGACCTGGTCACGGGCCTCAAGATAACGAACACGCAGACCGACGAACAATCGGTCCTACCTGTTGAAGGATTCTTCCTCGCCATCGGCCACGACCCTAATACCAAGATTTTCCAGGATCAGTTGGAGCTCGACGTAGCGGGCTATGTCGTCACGGAGGCCGGATCCACCACAACGTCTGTTGGCGGAGTGTTTGCGGCAGGTGATGTGGTCGACCACTACTACCAGCAGGCCGTGACTGCTGCAGGTATGGGCTGCCAGGCGGCCATTGATGTTGAACACTGGCTCGACCGAATCGAGAACTGAGCCGGAACCATTTGGGCGCCTGAAAGGGACGGGCACCCCAACAATCACGAAGGAGTCGAGATGGGACAGAACACTGTCACAGGAACCGATACCACGTTCGCCGACCTGGTCGGGTCTTCTCTGCCGACGCTGGTGGATTTCTGGGCAGAGTGGTGCGGGCCGTGCAAGATGATGGACGGACCCCTCGACGAGATCGCCGGCAACCTCTCGGGAAAGCTTCAGGTTGTCAAACTCAACGTGGACGAGAATCCCGCCACCGCCATGCAATTCGGCGTGATGAGCATCCCAACCATGATCGTCTTCCGGGATGGTCAGGAACAGAAACGCCTGGTTGGCGCACGGAGCAAGGCACAGCTGGAAGCTGAGGTCGCTTCCTTCGTCTCCTGATCGTCTCCGATCAGGAGACCGGACCGTGAGGCTCTACCACTCCGGAGATCGGGGGGAGCCGGTTCGAGACATTCAGAGACGCCTCACCGGTCTCGGTTTCCCTGTTGAGGCCGACGGCACCTACGGTCCGCAGACCGTCGCCGTTGTTGGTCAGTTCCAGGAGTCACGGGGATTGCCGGCAGACGGGATTGTTGGCCCGGAGACGTGGAGCGCTCTCGTCGAAGCCGGCTTCCGACTGGGTGACCGAATGCTCTACCGCCGCTCCCCCATGATGCGCGGCGACGACGTGTCCCGGCTCCAGCGCAGCCTCGGTTCGCTCGGATTCGACGCTGGGAAGGTCGACGGCCTCTTCGGGCCCGACACACTCAGAGCACTGCTCGATTTCCAGCGCAACCGGGGAATGGCGGAGGATGGCATCGCCGGCCGCGAGGTTGTGGAAGAGCTGCTTCTCATGGCCAAAGCAACCGACAAACCGGGCCGCGAAGAGGTTCGAGATCACGCCTGGATCGACTCGCTTCCCCGCCCGATCGCGGGAGCTCGTATCTACATCGATCCAAACGGCGGAGACCCTGGGGCCGCGACCGCGACCTGGGACGTGGCTACCCACTTGAGTTCGGAACTCCAGCTTGCCGGCGCCAGGGCCCTGCTCTCACGCAGCATCGACACCTTCCCTCCTGAACGTCTCCGTGCCGGGCGAGCGAACCGCCTCGACGTGCAGATCGTCATATCGATCACTATCCCCTCCGACGGCGCCGAGGGCGTCTTCTATTTCGGCACGCCACTCAGCACCAGCGAAGCCGGCAGAACGGTGGCCCGGCACATTGCGTCCTCCCTCGACGTTGAGCCGCTCCCCCGAGCCGTGCCGATCCTCAAAGAGACTCGTTCCCCGGCCGTTGTTGTTGCTGTCGCCAATCCCGAACCCAACCTCGGCGCAGCGGTTGGGCGCGCAATCGTGAGCCTGTACACCAATGGCCCCGACGACGTGTAACCGCTACGGACTATGGACTACGGACTATGGACTACGGACTACGGACTACGGACGGATGCTGACCATGTCCGAATGGGGACCGGAAGGCGCTCAGGAGAAGAGCTGGCGGTAGATCTGCTCGAGGTCTTCGAGGGAGCCATACCGAATCACCATCTGCCCACCGTCTCCGCGTGGCTTGATCGTCACTTTGGTACCCAGCCGCTCGGAGAGACGCTCCTCGAGCTCGATGATGGCGGCGGGGCGCATCTCCGGCACACGGCGGGGCTTCGGCTCCTCTTCAACCGTACGCTCCTTGACAGCCTCTTCAACCGCGCGGACCGACCACCCCTCCGCGATAGCTCGTTCTGCGATGTGTACAGCGTACGATTCGTCGTCCAGCGAGAGCAGCGCCCTGGCATGGCCGGCCGAAAGCTCCTCTCGTTCGAGCATGCCCTGGATCGGGACCGGGAGCTGGAGTAGACGAAGGGTGTTCGTCACCGCGCTCCTGCTCTTCCCCACTCTCGTCGCTACCTGTTCGTGGGTCATGCCAAAATCTTCCAAGAGGTTCTGGTAGGCAGCAGCCTCTTCGAGAGCAGAGAGGTCCTTCCGCTGGAGGTTTTCGATCAACGCCTCGGTGAGATACCGCTCGTCGCTCTCAGCGGACCGAACAACTGCGGGTATTGAGTTCAAGCCCGCGGCTGCGGCTGCACGAAGGCGCCGCTCGCCCGCAATCAGCACGTAGGTGCCCTCAGGTTCACCGGGACGGACCACAATCGGCTGAAGGACGCCAACTTCCGTGATCGACGCAGCCATCTCCCCCAACGACTCCTCGTCAAAGCGCACCCGGGGTTGCTGCGGGTTTGGCGCAATCTCCGACAGTTCGATCTCGGCGAAACCGACCGACGGATGATCCACCGGAATCAACGCATCGAGACCTCTCCCCAGTCCAGTCTTACGTGCGGCCATGTCTCCTCCGGAATTCTCGTGCCAGCTCCCGATACGCAATCGCCCCCCGCGACATCGGATCGTACGCCTCGATCGGCTCACCATATGACGGTGCCTCTGAAAGCCGTACCGTCCGCGGAATCACCGTCCGATAGGTCGTATCACCAAAATGCTCCCGAACCTGCGCTACCACGTCGGCAGCGAGCGTCGTCCGACCGTCGTACATCGTGAGAACGACGCCCTCAACCTCAAGCTGAGGGTTGAGGTTTCGCTGCACGAGTTGCACGTTGCGCAGCAATTGACTCACTCCCTCAAGTGCGTAGTACTCACACTGAATCGGGATCAGCACTTGGTCTGCTGCAGCCAGGCCATTCACGGTAAGGAGACCAAGCGACGGCGGGCAATCGATGAGTATGAAGTCGAAATCGTCCACGATTCCCTTGATCGCGTTGCCGAGACGCGCCTCTCGAGAGAACATCGAGACCAGCTCGATCTCGGCGCCCGCGAGTTCGATCGTTGCCGGGACCACGAAGAGATCCCGCACCGAGGACGGTTCAATTGCGTCCTCGATGGCCACGTCCTCCACCAGAACGTCGTAGGTTGAATACTCGATCGCCGATCGGTCGACGCCCAGGCCACTGGTTGTGTTCCCCTGCGGGTCAAGGTCAAGAAGAAGGATCCGTTCCCCTTGAAACGCAAGCCCTGCACCAAGATTGATGGCCGTGGTGGACTTGCCAACACCACCCTTCTGGTTGGCGATGGCAACAGTGATAGCGGACATCAGGAGTTGGTCCCGTCCTTGTTTCGCGGTTCGGTCCTCCGCATCCTAAGAAGCCATGCGGGGGAGTCAAGGACCCCGGGATCGGTGCACACAAGATCGAGTTCGGTATCCGGAGGCGCCGGCGGTACGGCCTTCGGTCTGGACGTTCGGCTCAAGGCGACCACGGCAGACCCCTTGTGCTCCAGCAGCGGCGCCGCAACAGCGAGGGCCTTGTTTGGCGGAAGTGATGCCCGGAAGAGCACGACGGGCCACCTTCTGACCTCGAGGTCCGCGTCACCTTGATCAACGGAGACGTTCCGGAGACCAAGAACCCGCACCGCCCGTCGCGCCAGGTGGCATCGGCGTCCGGATCGGTCGAGGAGAGTGAACGTGGTCTGAGGATGGGTTATGGCAAGCGGGATACCGGGAAGGCCGACTCCTGCCCCCACGTCGAGAACCCGATCCGGAGTATCCCCCCACACACCGGCGAATACCAAGGAGTCCGCGAGGTGACGGTCAACGATGCGGGATGATTCGAGCGGACCGAGACCACCCGCCTCGACCCCCTCCGCGACAAGCCACCGACCAAAGTCCCCAAGGGCCTGCCGTTCAGCCGAGCCGAGCCCTATTCCGGCCCAATCTGCCGCCCTGTTGAGTTGATCGTCGAAGTGTTTCCCGTGAAACACGCCAACTAGGCGTCGTCATTGCTCTCGATCGCCGCGATCACGACCGCGCGTCGGGGCTCGTCGCCCTCGGAGTAGGTGCGCACGCCACCAAGCGCGCCGGCTGCGTCATGTACGACCTTGCGGTCTGCTGCGTTCATCGGTTCGAGCATGACCTCTCCGCCGTTCTCGAGAAGCTGTTCGACCAGCTTCCCGGTGTAGATGGTGAGCGCTTCACGACGACGAGCGCCGTATCCCGCAATGTCGATCCTCATACGAGGAGCACCAAACGTACGACGCTGAACAGTGGTGCGGGTCAGTTCGAGCACCGAATACATCGTCGCACCCTTCGGACCGACGAGCGCCTCCGTCTGCTCACCAACAACATCCAGATACAGAACCTCGTCCTCAATCCGGGTCTGGACTGCTCCTTCGAGGCCGAACGAGGCGATCAGGCCGGTCAGGAACTCCTCCGCAACCTTCGCCTGGTCCTCAATCGACGACTCGGGCTTGTCCTTCTTCGGTTGTGCTGTCCCGTTGTTGTCCATGGCTCGACGCTCCTTCGGGGATCCGTTCTTCTTGTCCTTTGCCGGCGGCTTCTGCGGCTTCGACGACCGAGAAGGCTTGTCCTTCTTGGTGTTCCGGCTCTTTGACCGCCCGTTGGAGCTCTTCGTCTTTTGACCGCTCCCTCTTTCACCCTTCGCTCCGCGTCGACCTCTGCGGTTCCGCGTGCGGGGCTTGCGGGACACTTTCACAATGGCCGAACGTCCGCCCACGCCAAGGAATCCGGCCTTCGGCTGCTGGATCACCTCAACCTGTGCTTGGTCGGCAGATTCAAGTCCAAGTTCTTTGATCGCGGCCTCGACCGCGATGTCTACCGTCGTCCCGGTAGCTTCCACCCACTCCATCGTCTATTTCCTCCTGCGGCGCTTCTTCTTCTTGCTGGCATTCTGCGACGGACCGTTCGTGCCGGTCTCGTCGTCTTCCGGCGGTGTGTCGGCCGGAAGGGCCGGCTTCCCCTTGTCGTCGTCTCCCCCGGCGTCCATCCGTAGGATCAGGGCCTGCTGCCCGATCCGGAAGAGGTTGGACGTTGCGAAGTAGATCCCGAGACCTGCCGTGAGCGTCCATGAGATGAAGCCGAAGAAGAACGGCATGATCTTCATGGCGTTCTGCATCGACTGAGCGGTCTGTGACTGCTCACCTTCGGGCTTCTTGGTCGATCGTGTTGTTTGAATCTGCTGGTAGAACCCCGCGGCAACAATGATGATGATCAACAGCACATAGGGCACCGCGTTGAGCGGAGAGAGATCATTTTGGCTTCGGATCGCATCGGGGACCACCGAACTGGGGGAGAGGGTGAGGTCCATGCCGAGGAACATATGGTTGATGGCCTCAACACCATTGCCGATGTACTCCGAGAAGGCGTCGGTACCGCCCTCCGGCACCTTGATGCTCCGCAAGACTGAGAAGAGCCCGAACCAGATCGGCATCTGCACGATCAACGGAAGGCATCCGGCCGCAGGATTCACCCCGCGCTCCTGGTACAGCTCCATCAACTGCTTGTTGAGTTCTTCCTTTTCACCCTTCAGTTCCTTCTGAAGGCGTTTGACCTCCGGCTGGATCTCCTGCATCGCCTTCATCGAGCGCGTCTGCTTCAGGGTCAGGGGGAACAGAACAAGGGAGATCGCCAATGTGAGCAAGATGATGGCGACGCCTAGATTTGGAATAATCTGGTAAAAGAAGTTCAGGACCCCGCCGAGGAGGTCGAGGAGCAGATTCCAGGGGTTCACGCGTCGCTCCCTGCGTTCGTGGTGTCGTCGTTTCTGTGTTGGCCGGGCTCCGGTACGGGATCGTATCCACCCTCATGGAACGGCTGGCAGCGACCGATGCGTTTGACCGCCATCAACGAACCGCGGCCCGCCCCATGGAGGCGAATCGCTTCATATCCATACTGTGAGCACGAGGGATAGTACCGGCAGTTGCCGCCCATAGCGGGAGAAAGGACCTTCTGGTACACGCGGACCGAGGCCATCAGCACCCGCGCGGCCGGCGACGGCTTCGATGCGACAACGTCGCTCATCGTTGGTCCCCCTGTTCTCCCCGGTCAATCGCCTCCCGTAGACGGCGAGTGAGTTCGTCGAAATCCATCGTTGCCGCGCCGGCCGGGGCGATCACCACATACGCCGTGTCCGGCAGGAGCTCAATACGCATCATCGCCTCACGGAGACGCCGTTTCGCGCGATTTCGCCGAACGGCGTTGCCGACACGACGGGACGCGACGATCCCAACTTGGGGAGGACCGGTCTCTGCGGGGGTATGAATCACGGTGATTCCTCCCGAACGGCCCGCCTCACCGGTGCGAAGAACGGCAGCGAACCGCGCTGCGGGTCGCAGTGAGAGGAACGGACGTCCGTGGTCAGGCAGTGAGTTGCCGCCGACCCTTGAGACGACGACGCTTGATGACGGCGCGCCCGGAACGAGTCCGCATTCGGGTACGGAATCCGTGCTTCCGCTTTCGGCGTCGCACGTTGGGCTGATAAGTACGCTTCATGGTGAGGTATCCCCGATTGGGAGGTCGCAAAGCGACCGGGAAGATTCTGGACGACGTGATTCTACGGGGCTCGCGGTCCTACCTCCTCGAATGCGGCGAAAGCGCGAAGTTTCGCTTCGGGCCGCGAAATTCCGCCGTTGACCGCGAAACATCATTTCGTCCGATTTGGGAGCGAATCGCCGCCTCCCTGCGCAGTTGCCATTTTCTCCCAATCGCTGAATCCTTTCCATGGCAGTGCTTTCCGGGAATCCGCGGTTGGTACCGTCGCGACTTACCGCCGTATTTCCCCCTTTTGCCGACGGCTTCCCCGTACCCATATACTCGCCGCCGCTCATGTGTGAACGTCCGCACTTCCCCGGAGACAGGTTCCGGCCGAGACGGCGGTGTGAGTTCAGGCCGGAACCAAAGCAAGGACTTTTCTCCACACCCTGTGGATAGGTGTGTGGACAGGAGACGAAGAAGGAAACGGGGCTATTCAGGTGGCAAAAGTGAACTCGTCCACCGTGGAGTGGGAGACATTCCATCAGCAGGTCCGTCGCCGGGTGACTCCGGCTGCGTGGCAAACGTGGATCGAACCCCTCGACTCCAGCGTGGATTCCGGCAGCCTGCGTCTCGTCGCCCCAACGGACTTTCACTACCGCTGGGTCGGAGACCGCTACCTCCCGGCTCTCGAGGAGGCAGCCATGGACACCCTCGGCCTCGAGGTCGAGCTCTCGGTTGTCCCGACCGTGGTCACCTCACCCGCCGAGAGTCCCCCGACGCAGCCGCATCAGGCGTCGCTCCCGATCGACACAGCCGATCCGACCGGGAGAAACATCAGTGATCCACGACTGGTCTCGAAGTACACCTTCGACAACTTCGTGGTCGGTCAGTCGAATCGGTTCGCCCATGCTGCGGCGCTCGCTGTCGCCGAACAGCCGGGGAGTCACTACAACCCGCTCTTCATCTACGCGAATGCGGGCCTCGGAAAGACCCACCTACTCCACGCCGTCGGCCACCATCGGATCGAACTCGATCCCCTGGCCGTGGTGCGCTACGTCTCCTCTGAGCAGTTCTTCAACGAGTTCATCAACGGCATTCGCAGGAAACGGATGGATGAGTTCAAGGAGCGGTACCGCACCATCGACGTGCTCCTTCTCGACGACGTGCAATTCTTCGAAGGCAAGGAACAGATCCTCGAAGAGTTCTTTCACACGTTCAACAGCCTGTACGAAGCCGGCAAGCAGGTCGTGATCAGCTCGGATCGTCACCCAAAACACCTCTCGACACTCGAGGATCGGTTGCGGAGCCGGTTTGAATGGGGCCTTTTGACCGACATCCAGAGTCCGGACGTCGAGACTCGCCTCGCCATTCTCCGGAGAAACGCCGATTTTGCCCCGACGCCCGTTCCACCGGACGTCATGACGTTCATCGCCGAGAACGTCCACCAGAACATCCGCGAACTCGAGGGTGCCCTCACCCGCGTTACGGCGTTTGCCTCCCTGACCGATGAGACCATCACGCTGACGATGGCTCGAGAGGTGCTTGCAGACATCGTCGACACCGACCGCACCTCTCCGCCGACCGCGGAGCGAATTCTTCAGGTCACTGCGGACTACTTCTCGACCAGCATCGACGAGTTGGTTGGATCGAGCCGGCGCCAGCCTCTTGCCCGCTGGCGCCAGATAGGGATGTATCTGTGCCGTGAGCACACCGACCTCTCCCTGCCCAAGATCGGTGCCCAATTCGGCGGTCGTGACCACACCACGGTTATCCACGCGGTCGAGAAGGTCAAAACGCTCATGCGCACCGACAAGGACGTGTTTGATCAGGTCTCGGTCCTCGGACAACGCCTGAGGACAACATGAGGGTTGTCCCCACACCCACCGGTGCTCACGGCGTGCCTGTTGAGTACCCTGGTCTTGCTCACAGAGCATGTGGACGGAGAAATCCGTTGAACCCCGTGTTTTCCCGGTGTTCTCCACAATCCACAGCACCTACTACTACCGCTACCGTTTGAATTAGAACTACTACAAGAAGCAGGGGAAGAACAACTGTGCGTATCCGAGCCGAACGTGACGATCTCGCCGATGTCCTCACGAGGGCAGGCAGGGCTGTTGGAAGTCGATCACCACTTCCAATTCTGCAGGGCCTGTTGTGCGAAGTTGAGGGTGGCCGCCTCCAGGTCACCGGGACGGACAATGAAGTCTCGGTTCGGACGTACCTCGAGGTAGAAGCGATTGAAGACGGGGCCACGGTCATTCCGGCGAAACTCGCTGCGGATGCCGTGCGGAAGCTCCCCGCCGGCGCTGTCTCAATGACGGCGGCGGACGGCGAAGTTGAGATCACCGGCAACGGACCACGATTCCGCTTGCGAGAACTCAGTGTTGCCGACTTCCCAACGATCGACGACACGCTGCCGGTCGACACGGTTGATGTAGTCGGAGAGACCCTTGTCAAGGCGCTGAGCCAGGTCGGGATCGGAGCTTCCGGAGACGAGGCGAGGCCGACGCTCACCGGAGTGCTCTTTGAAGAGAACGACGGGGGGCTCCGGCTCGTCGCTACCGATTCCTATCGACTCGCGGTGCGCGATGTGCTTGGCATCGGGGCGACGGGTTCGAAGCTCGTGCCCTATCGGGCGCTGCGAGAGCTGGGACGCACGGTTGGTGATGGACCGATGAAGGTGGCGCTCGGTGATCGCGAAGCGGTTTTTGTGACCGATCTGGGGAGACTCGCCGTCCGCATCATCGATGCGACGTTCCCGAAGTACCGGCAGTTGCTCCCGGATTCCTATCCCAATCGGCTGGAGGTTCCGAAAGTGAGCCTCTTGGACGCTGTCGGACGGGCGGCCCTCGTGGCCGAGGATCACATTCCTGTGCGTCTCAACCTTCACGACGGCGGGATCGAGCTCAGTGTCATCCGCCAAGAGGTTGGCGAGGAGACCGAGCACATCGAGGGTGTGTACACCGGCGAGGAAATGACGATCGCCTTCAACACCCGCTACCTCACCGAGGGAGTAGGCGCCATCGATTCGGACACGATCATTCTTGAGACGATCGATGCATTGAAGCCGGGTCTATTGCATGGCGAAGGCGACGAGGATTTTCGCTACTTGTTGATGCCGGTGCGCCTCTAGCTGTCGGCCCTGCGGAAACCACCACCGATCCGGCGACAGGGTGCGCCGGGAGGCGAATGATGCACCTGTCCTGGCTGGAACTCACGAACACCCGTTGCTACGAGACGCTGCGCTTTGAGCCGGTTGAAGGTGTCAATGTTCTCATCGGAAGCAATGGGGCCGGCAAGACGAGCATCCTCGAGGCAGCGGCCTATCTCGGTCTTCTCAAGTCCTTCCGGGGTACGCCGGACGACGCCATCGTCATGAATGGCGCTGCCCAGGCGGTCATTCGCGGTGAGTTCGTCGTCGAATCGGGTACCACCCGCGTTGAGGTGGAACTGCCCCGGCCCGGTCGGCGCCGTGTGTTGGTGAACGGGAAACGACCACAACGCAATCGAGACGTGTTGGCTCAGATCCCGGTTGTTGCGTTTCAACCCGACGACCTCGATCTCGTCAAGCGGGGCCCCGGCCTGCGTCGGGCGTACCTCGACGATCTGGCTGCCCAGCTCTGGCCGCAGGCGGGCGCTGACCAGCAGGACTACGAGCGGGCGGTCCGGCAAAGGAACTCCCTGCTGAAGCAGGAGGGGAGGCGAGCGGACGCCATCACACTCGACGTGTGGGACGAACGTGTCGCTATTTCGGGGGCTGCGGTGTTCGATCACCGGCTTCGTGTATTGGACACGCTCGATGCGGCACTCGGTGAGGCCTACCGCCTCGTCGGGGAGAGGGGATCGCTGACGTGGGCGTATGCGGCGAACTGGGGAGCGTCGATCGAAGGAGGGGGAGGGGTCGAACGACTCCGAGACGTTCTCCACGAACGCCGGCTTCGGGACATGGACCAGAGGACGACCAGCGCCGGACCCCACCGTGACGATCCTGCCCTCGTTGTTGATGGCCGGCCGGCACGAACAATGGCGAGCCAAGGTGAGCAAAGAACCGTCGCGCTTGCACTCCGAGTTGCGGCGTATCGGGTGCTCAGCCTGCACCGGTCGACGAGACCAATCCTCCTGCTCGACGACGTGTTTTCCGAACTCGACCCCGCTCACGCCAGGGGTGTGATGACGCTCCTCGACACCGGGCAGGTTTTTGTCACAAGTGCGAGAGAAGATGAGGTCCAAGCGACCGGCCGAAGATGGGCGGTCGACGGAAGGACCGTGACATGACCAGAGCCAACTACTACCGGTATGGACCGGAGCGACGCGATCCGGAGGTCGTTGACGATCTCATCGGGTCGATCATCGAGAAGGCGGGCGCCAGTCCGGACCTCAACGTTTCGAAGCTGGTCTCCTCCTGGGACGACATCGTTTCGGAGCGCTGGCAGGCCCGTTCCAGGCCCATCGGGGTGCGCGAACAGACCCTCCTCGTCGAGGTGCCGGAGGGGGCAGATGCCAGCTTGCTTCGGTATGACGCCGCGGATCTCATGCGCAGGATCTCGGCTCGCTTTGGACCGGATCTCGTGCGTTCCGTGCGGTTCCGCGTCGAGGGTGATGGTCGTGGCGGAAAGCCTTGAAATGAAAGAGGTTCCCGCCGAAATCGGCTATGATTACACCGGTGTCAGTAGCCCCCACTGAGCGCCTCCGGGGGCGAGCCTAAGGAGTCCCGTGAGCACGACGAATCGCGCCAAGAACGCGTCATATGAAGCAAAGGACATCAAGGTCCTCGAAGGTCTCGAGGCGGTCCGGAGAAGGCCCGCGATGTACATCGGGTCGACCGGGCCCCGTGGGCTGCATCACCTCATCTGGGAGGCGGTCGACAACTCGGTCGATGAGGCCATGGCCGGCTACTGCACCCGCGTTGAGGTTGCTCTGCTTGCCGATGGGGGAGTGCGTGTCCGGGACAACGGCCGAGGCATTCCGGTTCTGAAGCACCCCAAGACGAAGCAATCCGCCCTGACCACGGTGATGACGACCCTCCACGCCGGCGGCAAGTTCGAGTCCGGCGCCTACACCGTCTCCGGTGGTCTTCACGGGGTCGGTATTTCGGTGGTGAACGCCCTGTCGACGCGAGTGGACGTGGACATTGTTCGTGACGGGCATCACTGGTCACAATCCTACGAGTACGGCGTGCCCACCGGACCCGTCAAGAAGGGATCCGAGGCGAAGCGCACGGGAACGCAGGTGGTCTTCTGGGCCGACCCGCAGATCTTCAGTGAAGGCGTCGAGTACTCCGCGAAGACGGTGATGAGCCGCCTTCGCGAAATGGCGTTCCTCAACAAAGGCCTCGAGATCCGGTTCCGGGACGAGCGACCCGACCCCCCGGTCGAGGAGATCTTCAAGTATTCGGGCGGTCTCGTGGACTTCGTGAAACACCTCAACGCAAGTCGAGAGCCCATCCATCGCCAGATTGCCTACTTCGAGGAAACAACCGACGACGCCGAGATTGCCGTCGCACTGCAGTGGACCGGGTCCTACCGCGAGACGATCCTCAGCTTTGCCAACAACATCAACACGCATGAGGGCGGCACCCATGAAGAAGGGTTTCGAACCGCGCTTACGAGGTCGATCAACGAGTTCGCCCGCGGTCGGAACCTGCTGAAAGAGAAGGACGCGAACCTCACCGGCGAGGACGTGCGCGAAGGCCTCACGGTGGTCATCTCGGCCAAGGTCCGCCAACCGCAGTTCGAAGGCCAGACCAAGACCAAACTCGGCAACACCGAGATCAAGTCGTTCGTCCAAAAGGCGCTCAACCAGGCAATCCCGGAGTGGCTCGAGCGGAACCCGGGTGATGCTCGCCGTATCGCAGACAAATCGTCTCAGGCCGCTCGCGCCCGTATGGCCGCACGCCAGGCCCGGGATCTCACCCGACGCAAGAGCCTGCTTGAGTCGGCCGGGCTTCCCGGAAAACTCTCGGATTGCTCCACGAAGGATCCGGAGCGAAGCGAGTTGTTCATCGTCGAGGGTGACTCCGCCGGTGGTTCGGCGAAACAGGCGAGGAACAGCGAGTTCCAGGCGATCCTGCCGATCCGCGGGAAGATCATCAATGTCGAGAAGAACCGCCTGGCCAGGGTGCTCCAGAACAACGAGATCCAGTCGCTGATCACCGGGATCGGCACCGGGATCGGAGATGAGTTCGAGATCGACAAGGCCCGCTACCACAAGATTGTGATCCTCACCGACGCCGATGTGGACGGAGCGCACATTCGCACGCTTCTCCTCACGTTCTTCTTCCGGCACATGCCACAGCTGATCGAGTCGGGATTCGTGTACATCGCGCAACCCCCGCTCTACAGCGTCAAGGTCGGGTCGAAGACCACGTGGATTCAGGACGACACGGGGCTCGACGAGATCAAGGCGCAACTCGCCGGCAAGAAGCTGAACATCCAGCGGTTCAAGGGCCTCGGTGAGATGAACGCTGAAGAACTCTGGAACACCACGATGGACCCGGACAAACGAGTACTCCTCCAGGTTGGCCTCGACGATCAGTTTTCCGCCGAGGAGACGTTCTCGACCCTGATGGGCAACGACGTCGAAGCTCGCCGCACCTTCATCCAGCAGAACGCAAAAGACGTTCGATTCCTCGACTTCTAGGACACCGAATGCCGAACGAAGAACAGAACAGCCGGATTGCGCCGATCGATATCGAGCGCGAAATGCAGGACTCGTTCCTGGAGTATGCGATGTCGGTCATCGTGTCTCGCGCCCTCCCCGATGTGCGCGACGGGCTGAAGCCGGTCCACCGGCGCATCCTCTACGCGATGTACGACGCCGGGATTAGGCCCGGCACGCCGTTCCGAAAGTCCGCCCGCGTGGTCGGCGACGTTGTCGGATGGTTCCACCCCCACTCTCCCGAAGCCGTCTACGACGCGATGGTGCGCCTCGGCCAGGACTTCTCGATGCGGAACCCGCTGATCCAGCCGCAGGGCAACTTTGGAACCGTCGATGATCCCCCGGCAGCAATGCGCTACACCGAATCGCGGATGGCGCCGATCGCCGCGTTCCTCCTCGAGGGTATCGACGAGGACACCGTCGACTGGAACGACAACTACTCGGGCGAGCGCGAGGAGCCGGCGGTTCTGCCGGCGCGGTTCCCCAACCTGTTGGTCAACGGCTCCACCGGTATCGCCGTTGGCATGGCGACGAACATCCCGCCGCACAACCTCACCGAGGTCATCGATGCCGTCCTGCACGGACTCGATCATCCCGAGGCGACGGTGGAAGACCTGTCCGAGTTTGTGCAAGGCCCCGACTTCCCGACCGGCGCTTACATTGTTGGGATGACAGGGGTGAAGCAGGCCCTTGCCACCGGGAGGGGATCCGTGAAAATGCGGGCCGTCACCGACATCGTCGAGATGAAGCGCGGCCGTATGGGCATCATCGCAACCGAAATCCCGTATCAGGTGTCGCGCGATCGAATCATGGAGAAGACGGCCGACCTCGTGCGCAGGAAGGTCATCACGGGAATCGCGGATCTCCGGGACGAATCGGATCGCGATGGGACCCGTCTCGTGATCGAGCTACGGAAGGATGCGAACCCGCAGGTCGTCCTCAACATGCTCTTCAAGCACACGCAGCTCGAAGAGAACTTCTCGGTCAACCAGATCGCCCTTGTCGACGGTGTTCCCCGGACGCTGAACATCGCCGAGATGATTCACTACTACATCGCCCATCAGCTCGAGGTCATCGAGCGGCGGAGTCGATTCCGGCTCGCGAAAGCAGAAGCCCGATCGCACATCGTCGAAGGCCTGCTCATCGCTCTCGACAACATCGACGAAGTTGTGGAGATCATCAGGTCATCCGAAGACGTGGGTGCCGCCCGCACCGCGTTGATGGAGAGGTTCGAGTTCAGCGAGATTCAGGCCAACTGGATCCTCGATATGCCACTGCGCCGGTTGACCGCTCTCGAAACCGGAAAGCTACGCGAGGAGTACGAAGACCTTCAGAATCTGATCGGAGAGCTCAAGGCGCTCCTCGCCGACGAAGACAAGCGACGGGCGATGATCGGCGAGGAACTCGCCGTCATCCGCGACAAATTCGGGGATGAACGGCGCAGCCGCATCATTCCCGATATGGGAGAGATGTCCCTCGAAGACCTCATCGCCGACGAAGAACTGGTGGTTACGGTCTCGGGTGCGGGCTACGTCAAGTCCGTGCTCGCCACGACCTACCGAACGCAGGGACGCGGGGGGCGTGGAGTACGTGGCGCTACGTTGCGCGAGGACGACATCGTCGAACACGTGATCCACACTTCGGCGCACGCCTATCTGCTCGTCTTCACCAACCGGGGCAAGGTCTACCGGATTCGTGCCCACGAGATCCCGCGCAAAGACCGCAACGCGAAGGGTGTGCTCGTCCAGTCGGTGCTGCCGATGGATCCGGACGAGATCATCGAAGCAGTGATCGACACCCGCGACTACGAGAGTCACAAATACCTGGTGATGTTCACGAAACAGGGACAGGTGAAGAAGTCGAAGTTCAGCGCCTACGACTCCCGCAACCAAGTGCTCGTCGCAATCAAGCTCCAGGACGGCGACGAGGTCGTCGACGTGCGAGCGACCAACGGCGACAGCGACCTTCTGATGTTTACGAAGAGTGGCCAGGGAATTCGCTTCGCCGAAGGCGACGTGAGGCCGCTCGGACGAGCCTCCCAGGGGGTTCGGGGAATTCGGCTCCGCGAGGGTGACGAAGTGGTGGCGGGCTCGACGGCCGACGAGGGTGGAGATGTCCTGCTGCTGACCGACGGCGGCTACGGGAAACGCACCAAGATGGAGCTCTTCCGGCGCCAGGGTCGCGGCGGCATGGGCGTCAAGGCGATGAAGCTCACCCGTGTTCGGGGAGCGCTCGTTGCTGCGCTTGCCGTCAGTGCGGACGACGAGGTCTTTGTGATTTCTTCGGACGGAATAGTCATCAGGCAAGCGGTTGGCGAGATCAGTCGCCAACGGCGCGAGTCGACCGGCGTGAAGGTCGTGAGCATGGACGGCGAGGCGAGCCTGTCAGCCGTCGCCCTCGTTCCCAAGAACGGAGATGAGACGGAGTAGCCGGGAAGCCGGCGGTTCTCAAACCCCAGGGCTATTCGGGGCTGCTTCCTACACTCGGTGTATGGCTGTTCGGCGTGTGCGACGGGTCATTCGCAAGATCGACCCATGGACGGTGCTCAAGGTCTCCCTCGTGCTCAATGCGATCGGGGCGCTTGTGTTCGTTCTCGGTGTGTGGGTTACGTGGTCGCTCGCCGTCCAACGGGGCATCCCGGAGCAGGCAGCTGAGTTCTTCGACAACTTCAGCCTCGTCTTCACTGCGAACGGAGAGCTCTACTTCAGGGCTGTGCTCTTCTTCGCCATCGTCCTCTATGCAACGATGACCGGACTCATGACACTGGGAGCCGTGCTGTACAACCTGATCTCGGATGTTGTCGGCGGCGTCGAACTGATCGTCTTGGAGGAGACGTATCTTGTCCCCGCATCCCGTACCACGCCGGTACGCCCGACGGTTCACAATCAGGGGAACGGTGCCGGGGCGTCTACGAAGACTGAGCCCGTCGCCACGACGTCGGATAGCGACACCACGAAGACTGAGCCGGTCGCCACGGTGGACGGCTCCTGATCGTTACCCGTCAGGAGCGGTGAGGTCGAGCGGTAGCCGAATCGAGGCAGACGGTCCCGCTGCTGCCACGTTGAGCGGAATCTCGAAACGAGTTCGTTCGAGGAGGCAGAGCCCTTCGGCGTCCTTTCGACACCAAACCAGGGCAAGGTCGGCGGTGATCGTTCCGAGACCTTCACGAAGCTCGATTGGGATCGAGACCGGGAACGTCGCACCGGTCAGGTCGACGCGTTCGCCGTCGGGATACAGAGACACACCTCCGTCGTCGGCCAACATCACGGACGAGGAGGCGTCGCCGTTGACCTTGTATCCCTCAGGGAGACGTACGTCGAGCAGGAGCTCAGCGTCCCCTGCTGCGGCAGAAACAGTCGACAGCGTCACCACCGTTGCGGGGAACATCGCCGAATCCGCCGGTGCAGCGAAGGCATCCAAGCCGGAGAGCACGAGCGTGGTGGTGATGCCTGTGATGAGGTTGATCGTCCGAATCACGTGGTTGTTCGTGTCGGCGACCCACAGGAGGTCGCCGTCCACGGAGAGCCCTCCCGGTTCGTAGAACTGGGGATCGAGTCCGTCGCTCCACCCCTGTTCCGAGCCGAAGAGCGTCGTCGCCTGGCTGGTTGACGGATCCACCGACTTGATCTTCGAGTTGTACGTGTCGGCAACCAGCAACGTGCCGGCGTAGTCGTCGATCCCGAGCGGATGCTGGAACCGGGCGTCTGTTCCGATACCGTCGAGATCGCCAAACTCGAAAAGGTTCTCTTCACCTCCGGCAACAAGAGCGGTTTCTCCGGCCGGCTCTGCGACGGCGGCGCTCCTGATCGAACTGGACTCGGAGTCGGCGAAGTAGAGCATCCCGTCGGCGCCGAGAGCGAGACCGGATGGTTGGGCGAGCTCTGCCACGAGCAGGGGACCGTTTGCGGTTCCCTCGGCGGCGCTGCCCACCGAAGGGTTGGCCGTGCCTGCAGCCACGTTGATGGTCCAAATCTGGTGTGTGCCGGCGTTCGCAACGTAGAGCTCATCGCTGGCGAGCTCCAACGCCCACGGTGAGTTGAGCACCACCTCATGGACGGGACCTCCGACGGGCGGCCACCCCTGGTCGCCCGTCCCGGCAAGGGTCGTGACGCTCCCCGTGACCAGATCGATGCTCCGCACTGCGTGATTGTTGGTGTCGGCGACGTAGAGGGTGTCACCATCGGCGAGCAGGCCCTGCGGAGAAGAGAACGACGCCTCGGTGGTGCGACCGTCCGCGAATCCCTCTACCCCCGATCCAAAGACGGCAGTCACCGTCCCGTCGTCGGTTGCAGCAATGATCCGATGGTGACCCGAGTCGGCGATGAACAGCCGGTCGGAGGACGGGTCGGCGTAGACCTTTCCGGGGTAGGAGAGAACGGTCTCCGGTGAGCGGTCCCGTTCGAGGACGAGCGAGATCGGCGTCGAGTCGATCTGACCGGCACCATCGAACTCCTCGAGGAGCGTCGAGATCACCGGCTGTACAACCTGATAGACACCCTCTCCGGCGTGTATGCCAACGGCGTTTCCTTCCGGGTCGATGAGGGCGACCGTCGGCCAGGCCCGTGCTCCCCACGAATTCCAGACCTCGAAATCGGCGTCGTTGACGACCGGGTGTCGGAGGTCATAGCGGCGCGTGACTTCGCGGATGTTGTCGGTGTTGCTCTCGTTGTCGAACTTGGCGGAGTGCACGCCGATGACGACGAGTTCGTCGGGGAATTCTGCTTCGAGTCGCTTCAGGTCCGGGATGATGTGGATGCAGTTGATGCATCCGTACGTCCAGAAGTCCAGCAAGACGATCTTGCCGCGAAGTGAGGCGAGGTCGAGCGGTTCGTCGACGTTCAGCCAATCGAGTCCTTCGGGGAACTCGGGTGCGGGGGTCCGGTCGGCCGCCGGATCCGTGGCCGAAACAGCTTCCGAAGATGTCGTTGTGGATGATTCCGTCGACGCGGCGGACGGCTCGGTTGTGCCTCCGCCGGTGCACGCGGACGCGACCAACGCAATCAGGCTGAAGAGGACGACGATCACCCGCATGTGGATATTCAACTGCAGGTGAGCGTCTACGAAGGCTCGGAACTCAAGTGACCGAGGTGAACGAGGCGATGTCGAGACCGATGCGCAGCGCCGCGAGGAGGTAGTCATCGGCAAACTCCTCCGGGCGGTGCGTGCCGGCTGACACGAGGCCGGCTGCGGTCGTCACTGCGCCCGAGGCGAGGGCTATCGCCTCCAGGTGGGTTGCGAGATCGGCGATTCCGAGTGTGTGGGTCACGGCATCGGTGGTTGTCTGGACAACAACACCGGCCCACTCGTCGGGTACGGGCGCCGCAATCTCGAGGCGGCGGTTTGTCATGCGTCGCCGAGTACCCCAACGTGCGCCGACCGGATCAGGGAAGGTGACCGCTTCGCCGCTGCGCAGAGGTCTTCCCGGTTCCGTCCAAGAGAAGCGGACCTCGGCCGACGGGCCGGCGATCCCGGTCTCCCTTTCGGCGAGGCTCCGCCCAATTCCGGTGACCAGGTTTGCGCCGGTGAGGACGGGGACCGCGTTGGCCTCGACAGTGAGAACATCTTCGTCGGCCCACAGAACACAGGGGACTCCGGCGCCGACGGCCTCAGCGAGGATGGCCGAGTCCGGGTCGTCGGTTACAACCGCATCGAAGTCAGAGACGCGGTCGATACGCACCAGTCTCGGATCGCGGTCCTTGACGTCTCGACGAACGATTCCGAGCCTGTCGAGCTCTGGTTCTCCAAGGAGAAGTCGGCCGGCTCGAATGCCGATCTCAGACGTGTGATCCAGAGCGATCCTCATCGGTCGGGTGGGCCGACCGGTTGCCACGACCCCTTGGGCGTCGGGGGTCGGCTCGGTCGCCTGATGGCCACGAGCGCCACAGCAACGGCTGCAGCCGCAGCCAGGACAGCAACATTGATCACCGGTTTCATGGTCTCGGAGCGTAGCGATCTTGCTGCACTCATGGCCGACCTGGTGACCAGCGCCCGGGAACGCCTCGTTGCTACGCTTACGGGTCCCGGGTTCGCCCGGGCGCCGAGTGTGAAGCGAAGTCCGGTGTGAATCCGGCGCTGTCCCGCAACTGTGAAGCCCCTCGGGGACGAGCCAGGACGCCTTCCCCCCGGTGTGCGACGCACCTTCGGAGGAGGGGTCACGCCGCATACAAGAAGTCTCCTCCAGAGAGAGGAGCATTCTCTTGACCCCAAGAATCCTGGCGGCCATCGCTGTGTTCGCGCTCGTTGTCGCGGGGTGTGGATCGTCGTCGGCAACGGCGGAGACACCGGCTACAACGGCGGCTGCCGAGTCAGGCACGCAATCAACGACGACCTCGAGCGAACCACCATCGAGTCCCTCCACCACACGTGCAGAACTGACCGGCTTTCCCAAGACCGTGGAGACGGCGAATGGTCCCATCACGATTGAGGCACGGCCGGAACACATCGTGTCGCTTTCGCCGACGTCGACCGAAGTCCTGTTCGCCATCGGCGCCGGGGGGCACGTGGTGGCTGTCGACGACCAGTCGAACTACCCGGAGGAGGCCCCGATCACCGACCTGACGGGCTTCGAACCGAACCTCGAAGCCATCGCCGGGTACGACGCCGATCTCGTCATTCTCATGTACGACCCGGGCGAGGTCGTAGCCGGACTCGAGGCACTCGGCATCCCCGTGATCGTGCATCCGGCCGCCTGGACGCTGGAGGAGGCGTACGAACAGATCAAGCAGGTAGGGTCTGCGACGGGGCACACCTCGGATGCCACCAAACTCATCGAATCGATGAGGTCCACCATTGCCGCCGTCGCTGGAGCTACGGATGGCGGCGGTGCGACGTACTACCACGAGCTGAGTCCCGACTACTACACGGTGACGTCTGCGACGTTCGTCGGGACGCTCTATGGGATGCTCGGCCTCACGAATATCGCCGACGGAGCCGATCCGGATGGCTACGGCTATCCCCAACTCTCTCCCGAGCACATCCTGGCCGAAGACCCATCATTGATCTTCCTTGCAGACACGAAGTGCTGCAACCAGGATCGCGAGACGATCGCCGGGCGACCCGGTTGGGATGTGTTGTCCGCCGTGCAGGCCGGTGCGATCTCCGAACTCGACGATGACGTTGCGTCACGGTGGGGGCCGCGGGTCGTTGATCTCTTCGCAGCGATCGCCGAGGCGGTCGATGGATAGAGCGACGAATGACCGGTGATGAGATCCGCCCGAGCCATCTCCACTGGTGGTGGTTCGCCGGGGCGCTCGCGGTCCTGGGTGTTGTGGTTCTTACGGCCTCTCTGTTGGGGGCCGTCCATCTCGACGCGCTCTCGATTGTGACCTCGCTGGCCGACCGCCTGCCGTTCATTGAAATCGACTCCGGGTTGACCGACCGGGAGGAGGCAATCCTGTGGGACTTGCGGATGCCCCGGATCGTTCTTGGTGGAATCGTCGGGGCGACGCTGGCCGTGGCGGGCGGCGCGTACCAGGGGTCATTCCGGAATCCTCTGGCCGACCCCTATCTGCTCGGTGTTGCTGCGGGCGCCGGTCTTGGGGCGACGGTCGCAATCGTCTACGGCCCGGCCAGTCCGTCGGTGCCGTTTGGGCCACTTCCTGTGCTGGCGTTCCTTGGCGGCATCGGAGGTGTCGCAGCAACGTACGCGATCGGGTACTCGGTGCGCGCTGGAAGGACGGCGGTCACGCTGATCCTCGCCGGCGTTGCCGTTGCTGCCTTCCTCACCGCAGTGCAGACGTATCTGCAGCAGAGGAACGCGGAGACTCTACGCGAGGTCTACGGATGGATTCTCGGTCGCCTGTCGACGGTCGGGTGGACGGAGGTTTGGATGGTCCTTCCATACGTCGTTGCGGCGACGGTTGTGATATTTGCCGCGGCGCGACGACTCGATGTGCTCAGCGTCGGCGACGACGAGGCAGTCACCCTTGGCGTCGATCCCACGCGGGTGCGACTGGTAGTCGTTCTGGCGGCGACCCTCGGTACGGCCGCTGTTGTGGCGGTCTCAGGACTCATAGGTTTTGTGGGGATCATCGTGCCGCACACCATCCGAATCGTGTTCGGAACCAGCTATCGAATCGTGTTGCCGCTCTCAGTCGTGTTTGGCGCTGCATTCTTGATCCTGGCGGACCTCCTGGCTCGAACGATCTCGGCCCCGGCCGAGATCCCGATTGGTGTGGTGACCGCGTTCTTCGGTGCGCCGTTCTTTGCGATTGTGCTCCGCTCGTCGAGAGGGCTTGGCTCGTGACTTCCGCATTCTCGCTCACCTCCATCGGTGTCCAGTTCGACGACTCCACGATTCTCGATTCCGTCGATCTGACGGTCGAGAAGGGGGAGTGGGTAGGGCTCATTGGTCCAAACGGTGCCGGCAAGACGACGTTGCTTCGGGCGATCACTAGATCGGCTCCATTCGAAGGATCGGTCGAGATCAGCGGCAAGTCGTCGTCGGCTATGAAGCGCCGAGAGCTTGCTCGGTCCGTGGCATTGGTCCCGCAACATCCGGTGCTTCCTCCCGGCATGCGCGTCGTCGACTACGTGTTGCTTGGGAGAACGCCGCATATTGGCGAGGTGACGGGACCGTCGCTCCACGACCTCGAGTCTGTCGCCGGTGTGCTCGAAGCTCTCACCCTGTCCGAGTTCATGGATCGTGAGGTCGCAACCCTTTCGGGTGGAGAACTACAACGAGTCGTGATCGCTCGCGCCCTTGCCCAGGAATCGCCGATCCTGCTCCTCGACGAGCCGACTACCGCGCTGGACATCGGGAAGCAACAGTCGGTGTTGGATCTCGTCGACAGCCTTCGCCGCACGCGCGACCTCACCGTGTTGTCCGCCATGCACGACCTGACGATCGCGGGCCAATTCCCCGACCGCTTGGTGTTGCTCTCCGCCGGATCGGTGGTTGCCGAGGGACGGGGGAGGGAGGTGCTCGATCCCAAGTTGATTCGAGCTCACTTCGGCGCGGAAGTGAGGATCTTCGACGACGGGTTCGGCGGGACCGTTGTGGTCCCGGTCCGGTCTCAGGAAGACATCAATGCTTCGAACGCCAGCCCGACCACGTAGCTCAATACACCGCCGGCGAATCCGATGGCGAGATTCTCGAAGGCACTGCCGAAGGGGTTGGTCTTCGTCATGGCGGTTTTGGCTGCTCCGACGGCGAGGAGACCGATCCCGGCCAAGATCGCCGCTACGAACAGCGCAGTTCCGGTGTTCTCGAAGACCGCGAATGGGAGAACGGACGGGAGGGCACCGGCGAGGAAGAGACCAGCTGAAGCAAAGGCGGCGAGATACGGATTGCGCCTCTCGGTGTCTACGACGCCGAACTCGAGGCCGGCCATCACACCCAGCATCGCGTCGTCGCTCTTGTCGATGATGTGAACCACCGTCTCTAGGTCGTCCCCCTTGAGGCCCATCTCACCGAACATGTGGCGTAGCTCGTCTCGCTCATGGCCGCGATGCTCCCTGAGGTGTTTGGTCTCGAGCTTCATCTCGGCTTCGAATACCTCTTCCTGGGACTTCGTCGCGAGGTACTCGCCGACTCCCATCGAGATCATTCCGGCGAGCGCTCCGGCGACGCCGGTCAGCAGCACTTGGGTTGCAGTGAGGCCGCCACCGACGACGCCCGCAACGAGGAGGAAGGTCGAGACGAGTCCGTCGTTGACACCGAGGATGATGTCGCGCATGTATTGGCGCGAAGTGCCGAGGTGGTCTTCGTAGTCGTCGGGTGGAATCGGAGGGTCGTGGTCGGTCATGGGCGCAATCGTACCGGCCGGCGGTCGTCTCATTTCGAACGGGCCGGCATTGCCCGTGGCGACCCGCTTCGTTCTGCGGGCTGGAGGCGCCGAATGGGACATTGTGAACCCTGGGTACGCGGCATAGCAGGTACGCTGTGGCGTCGAACCCTGGAGGAACGATCGCCGAAGAATCCGCCCCCGAGGAGTCTGCCGAGGCGCCGAGCCCAGCTCCCGTCGAGGTGAACGACCCCCGCTTGCTGCCTCCGTCTCCTCCGTGGTCTGCTCCGACCAAGATTGCGGTTGCCGTCGGCCTCGTCGTGTTCGCGGCAATCGTCTTCTGGATGTCTCGCGACGCGCTGCCGATCCTCGCAGTCGCCGGCATCGTGGCGTTCCTGGTGGCTCCCATGGTGCGGTTCTTGCACCGCCGCTTGCATGTACCGAGGTGGCTCTCGCTTGCGATCGGGTACGTCGTGGTGCTCGTGATCTCTCTCACGCTGATTGCGATTCTGGCAATCGGCGTCACCCAATCACTGGCCGGGATCGACTTGGACGAAATGCAGGATTCGACGCGCAGCGTGGCTGAGTGGTTCGTGGATTGGGCCGACGGACTCACGGTTCTCGGCGTGAGCGTTGACACGACCGAGATCACGACGCCAATCAACGAGTGGCTGAGCGAGGCCCCGTCCGAAGGCACCGGGAGTGGGGGCATCAAGATCGACGCCGAGGCGCTCCAGAACCTGCTTGGAGGTGCGTTCAACTCAATCAAGACGGTGACGGGTCTCGTGACCGCGGCGGTGGTGTCGGCGTTAATCACCGTCGTGATCGCGGTCTACCTGAACGCCGACAGCGGGAGGCTCTACCGGTGGCTCCAGCGGACCGTTCCGCCCGGCTACGAGCGAGACGGGGCGATGCTCGCTGACCGAACCGGGGCGATCTGGCGTGGCTACATCTACGGCCAGTTGATCAACAGCTTCATCACCGGTCTGATGGTGTTCGCGGTGCTGGCACTCGTCGGCGTGCAGGGTGCGTTCTTGATGGGTGTGATCATGATGCTGTTAAACATGATCCCGACATTCGGCCCGATCATCGCTGCGTTCCCCGGCGTTCTGGCTGCGCTGGTCGGCGGCTCGACACGTTGGCCCGACATGAACAACTTCCTGTTCGCCCTGATCGTGGCGGGTATCTACGTTGTGGTCGTCCAGGCCCAGGCCAACATCATCGCACCGAAGGTCATGGGCCGCGCGGTCCGGCTTTCCCCGGTGATCATCATCGTTTCGCTCATCGTCGGGTTCAACGTCGCTGGGTTGATCGGATCGCTGCTCGCGGTACCGATCGTCGCGACGATCAAGGAGTTCGTGTCCTACCTCTATGCAAAGGTCATCGACCGAGACCCGTTCGTGAACAACGCCGGCAACGGAGACGACATGGAGGCGGCTGCCGATGCCCAGTGACGAGACCATTCGAGCTGACGCCGTTGTGATCGGAGCGGGGCTTGGCGGTCTGGGTGCCGCCGGCTATCTCGCCCGTGCCGGCCACAACGTCGTCGTGCTCGAGCATCACGCAGTTCCCGGTGGGTACGCTCACGAATTCAAGCGCCGGGGATTCCGGTTCGAGGTAGCGCTACACGCCCTCGACGGTGCCGGACGTGGGGGGTGGCTCCAGCCGATGCTCGACGACCTCGGTGTGCTCGATCGGGTGGAGTTCATGGAGATCGACCCGTTCTATACCGCTCGCTATCCGGATCTCGAGGTCACCGTTGCGGCCGATCTCTCCGCCTACATCAGCGAGTTGGCGGAAGTGTTCCCCGCCGAGGCGCCCGGGATCGACAGCCTGTTCGCTGCCGTCGGCCGCGTCGCTTCTGACACATACCGCTATGGGAAGGACCGTACGTCGGGTGCCAGGCCGAACGCGATGGAGATGATGGAGCGCTATCCCGACATGGCACAGGCCTTCTCGCTGGATTGGCAGACCTTCATGAGGACGCACATCGCTGACGAACGTCTCCAGGCAGTGGTCTCGACGCTCTGGGGCTACTTCGGTCTTCCGCCCTCCAAAGTCTCTGCCGGACTCTTCTCCCTCGCACTCCATAGCTATCACACGACCGGGGCGTGGTATCCGAGGGGTGGCAGCCAGGCAATGAGTCGCGCCATCGTCGAGGGGATTGTGCAGCGTGGCGGGAGCGTTCACTTCAGGAATCGGGCGACGCTGATCGAAGTTGAAAACGGCCGAGCCGTCGCGGTTGAGACGGATCGAGGGCTCCGAGTCGAAGCCGACGTGATTGTGTCGAACGCGAGCCCGGGCGCGACGGTGGAGATGGTCGGACGCTCCCATTTCGAAGAGACGTTTCTCGAGAGCGTCGAAGGAGACGTGCCGGCCCTGTCGAACCTCGTGGTATACCTCGGCGTTGATCGTGACCTTGCCGCAGAAGGATGGGACCACCACGAGTTCTTCTTGGCGGACGGCTACGACCTCGACGCGGACTATGAGGCGATGGTTGTCGGCGACTTCTCAAGGACCGGGATGGTGATTGCCAACTACACCGACGCCGATCCCGGGTGCGCACCCGACGGCCACAGCGTTCTCGTGATGATGTCGCTGGCACCGTGGGACTATCGGAACGTGTGGGGGACAGGCGGCGACATGAGGGCCTACTCCGAGAATCCTGAATACCTCAGGATCAAGGACGAGGCCGCCGATCTGTTGATCGACCGGGCTCAACACTTGATACCCGGGCTGCGTGATTCGATCGTCGTCAAAGAGGTAGCTACCCCGCTCACGAACGTGAGGTACGGCCTGAGCCCCGAGGGAAGCATCTACGGGCGCGAGCAGACGGTGGAGAACCTCCTCAATCGCCGCAGCCCGAAGACGCCGATCCCGAATCTCTTCCTCGCCGGTGCCTGGGTCGGTGGTGGTGGGATGAGCGCTGCGTTGGGTTCCGGCCGCACCGCGGCCTCCATTGCCGGCCGGCTGCTCACCCCCGGGTAGTACCGGACCGTCACTCCGGGGTCATCCCTGAGGGTGACCCTGACCCCTCAGGGCTCAAGCGGGGTCATACCCAATAGGCGACTGTTCTCCGGTCGCGGATGATCACTCCCGACACACGGAATCGTGGAGCACTGCCTCGGGAGGGAAGACATGGAGAACTCACGCATCTACCGAACCTACGACTGGGTCAATCGCCGCGCCGCAGTTGTCACCGTTGCCCTCATCCTCGGCATCATCGCGATCGGCGTAGCCGGCGTGATGGTGGCCGACACAAGTGAGCCAAGTTTCGATCCGGAGGCGGAGGTCTTCACGATCTACGAACGAGCCGACGAGATACTCCAGGCTGAGTCGACGACCGCGCAGGCTTCCTTCCTTGTTGAGGAGGCCAACGGCGGCGACGTTCTCACCGCGGAAGCCTTCAGAGAGTGGCTCGCCGCTTCCGACCGGGTGCGTTCCTCGGCGACGAACCAGGAGCACCTTGTAGACCGATTCGACACGGACACCGGCACCACGATCCCCGGTGTCCTTTCGATTGTCGACGTCGTCCACAACGCCATCCCCGGTGGACTTGCTGAGGCAACGGACGCGGAGGTCAAGGCTGTGCTTGCCGAGGTGCTCGCCGACGGCTCACCGTTCGCCGAGATGCGCCACACGTTGTCGGAACAGGCGACGCACTTCGAAGGACCGGGGGGCTCGGTGTGGGTGGCGCCCGGGTTCACAGCGCAGGTCGTCTATGACACGTCAACGTTTGCCGACAACCCGGCGGCGGAGACGTGGTTGCGAGACGTCCAGGCGATGTTTCGAGAGGACTCCGTACATACACGTTCTATTGGCATCGCCATCGACGGGGAGCTTGCCTTCTCCGAGGGCGCCACCAATTCGGCGCCGTTCATCTTTCTTGCCGTGGCCCTGATCATCGTGCTGATCGCCGTTGTTCATCGCTCTTACTGGTCCGCTGTGGTTGTTGCCACCGGGCTCACGGCGACCACGATCGCGTACTACGGCACCTCGGCGCTGATCGGGCTGAAGATGGGCTCGATGCTGCTCGCGTTCGTCGTTCCGATAGCGATGATCAGCTTCGGAGTCGACTTCTTCATTCACGGGATCGGTCGCGTTCGTGAGATGCAGGTCGAAGGTGGCATGTCCGCCACGCGCGCCTATCCGGCGGGCATGGCTGCCGTGTTCACCGCTTTGCTTCTTGCGGCCTCGTCTTCAATTGCGGCGTTTCTGTCGAACGTTTCGTCAGGGACGGAGGCAATCCTTCAGTTCGGTCTCGGAGCGGCGATTGCCCTCGGATGGTCCTACGTGATCCTGGGCCAGGTTGCCCCTCGAGTGCTCATGGGAATCGAGCAGTTCGTGGGACCCAACCCAGTGAAGGGAGCGTCGCGCTTCTTCTACGCTCTCGCTCTCGCTCTCGTGGCGGTGGTCGGAGGCCTGGCCGTCGCGCTGGCGGCCGTGATGACGGCCGTGGGGATCTCGGCGCTCGTCGTCGTACTCCTTACGCTTGTGGTCGGTCCGGCGCTGCTCACCCGCTGGCGGAACCGTCGGGCGGCACGAGCCGGAAGGGCGATCCAGAAACAGCAGCGCGGTGTAGCGCATGGGCTCCCTGTAGCGGGAGCGTTCGTCCACTTCCTCGCCACATGGAGGTGGGTCACCGTTCCGGTTGCCCTCGTCCTCGGCGCTCTTGCTTTGGTGGCTGCGCTCCAAGTGAAGTCGGGGTTTGAGATCAGCGACTTCCTGTCGAGCAATAGCGACTTTGCCACGTCGATCGATCGTGCCGCTGAGCACTTTCCCTCGAGCGGGCAGGGGTCGAGCTTCGTTCTCGTCGAAGGTGACCTGACCTCCCCGGAGGCGCTGGTTGCGCTCGACAGCGCCGTTGAGGTGCTGGACGATTCGGCCGCCGACTTCGGACGGAATGGCGGTGATGAGCTCATCGTGCGTCTGCACGCCGGCGACCTCGTACGGATGACACTTGAAGCACCCGTGGCGGCTGAGGTCATCAGCGAAGGCGGTGTTGACCTCGCGGATGCCAATGGCGACGGGTATCCGGATTCGTCCGTCGCGATCAGGGCGACGTACGACTACATCGCCGAGTTCGGGATCCCCACACGAAATGGCGGTGTCGCGCTTGCTGCCGATGAGGTCTCAGCGATACTCTCCGACGACGGAGCGACGCGGCAGGCGACTGCCGTCACGGTGATGGTCGGCAGCTTCACCGACGGTGAGATCATCGTGCCGGCAGAGGAGGCGCTCGACGCTGCAGCGCTATCGATCGAACGGGCGGTCCCCGGTCTCGATGCAAGCGTCTCTGGAGATGTGCTGACGAGCTACCACGGCCTTGCTGCGTTCACGCGGTCGATGGTTGTGTCTCTCCCGCTCGCGATCCTGCTGACGCTGGTCCTCGCGTCGCTGCTCCTCCGTTCATTCCGGTATGCGGTGGTTTCCGTCATACCGATCGCGTTTGTGGTGACCGGCGTGTATGCGTTCATGGCTATAGCCGGCTACACCGTGAACGTGGTGACGGCGACGATCGCGGCCATTGCCGTGGGCGTCGGCATTGACTTCTCAACGCACTTCACCGCTCGCTATCGAGAGGAACTGCAGCTTCAAGCCGATCGCCTGAGTGCCGTCCGGCGTGCAGGTGAAGGTACGGGTGGCGCACTGGTTCTCTCAGCGCTGACATCCGTTCTCGGCTTCATGGTGATGGCGTTCGCTCCCAATCCGATCTTCGCGACCTTCGGAGTATTGACGTCGGTGATGATCGGGCTGGCCCTGATCGTGGCCCTTGTTGTGCTGCCCAGCATGCTGGTTTCGGCGACACCTCGGCGGGTGCAAGATTCGCCGGTGGCTGCGAGTCCGGCGGACGAGATCGACGAACAGGACGAGAAGGTGCTTGTGGGGGTGTGATCCCTCCCGGCCTCCACAGCAGCCGAGCCCCGGGCCACCCCGGGGCTCGGTTCGTTGAAGGGGGGGCGGACGGTGATGGACTGAGGGCAACGCCGATATCTCCGGCCTCGGCATCGAGGTCCCAGCGTTGACTACCGACAGAAATCGACTGTTCACCCCCACATTTGGGCGCCTCGCCAAGAGGCCAAGAGGCCCGTCATCGCAGTTTCAGTTGATCGCGCCGTGCGCCGTTGTCTACCGTGGCAGAAGAACGGCCGGTATTCCACGCCCAAATACGGGCGAGGAGCGTCCATCCCCGGCCGCCAATCTGTAGGAGGAAACAACTTGTGAAGCGTCTAGCAATCTTGGTGCTCGCGCTCGGGCTGGTGCTCGCAGCATGCGATAGCAGCAGTGACGACACGACGACGACGGCGGCGGCCGACAGCGGCGGCTCCGAAGAAACAACGACCACAGCGGCTGCTGCGGCGAGCGGCTCACTTCTGGCGACGGTGCAGGACCGGGGCACGCTCAATTGTGGCGTGAATGACGCGGTTCCCGGCTTCGGGTTCACCGATGCTGACGGCAACTTCTCCGGATTCGACGTTGACTACTGCAAGGCGGTGGCTGCGGCGGTGCTCGGCGACGCCGAGGCGGTCACCTATCGCCCGTTGACGGCGCAGCAGCGCTTCACGGCCCTCCAGTCGGGCGAGATCGACGTGCTGATCCGCAATACGACGTTCACGTCGAGCCGGGACGGTCGTGAAGGTGCCACGTTCCTGACCACGACGTTCTACGACGGCCAGGGCATGATGGTGTACGCCGACAGCGGCATCACCAGCATCGACGATATGGCGAACCTTTCGGTGTGTGTGCTTTCTGGCACGACGACCGAGCTCAACCTGGCGGCCCGGTTCGGCGACACTCCGTACACGCCGCTCACATTCGATGCCAATGATCAGCTCCAGGCCGCATTCGTGGCCGGGCAGTGTGACGGTTGGACGTCTGACAAGTCGCAGCTTGCCGGTGTGCGTTCGAACTTCCCGGAGGGTGAGGGTGGACCCGAGGCACTCGTGATCCTCGATGAGACCTTCTCGAAGGAGCCGCTTGGCCCGGTTGTTGCCGATGGCGACACGCAGTGGGCGCAGGTGGTCAACTGGGTCGTGTTGGCAACCATCACGGGTGAGGAGTGGGGTCTGACGTCGGCGAATGTGGCGGATTATGACGGTGACGACGCCGGCATTCGTCGTTTCCTCGGACTCGAAATCGAGACCGACGATGGCACCACCACGTTTGATCCAGGCCTTGGTCTGCCAACTGACTTCGCGACGCAGGTCATCAGCCAGGTCGGCAACTACGGCGAGATCTTCGATCGCAACGTCGGGCCGGACACGGCGCTTGGACTGACGCGTGGGGTGAACGCCCTGTGGACCGACGGCGGTCTCCTCTACTCACCGCCCTACCGGTAAACCAACTGGAGGATGGGGGTCGGGCTTGACGGCCCGGCCCCCTCTCTCCTTGCAAAGGAAGCCTTCTGACTACAACGGATACCCCCAAGGTGAAGCGGCCACCTTTCTGGCGCAATATTCGCGTCATACGGGTTGCCTTGCAGATCCTGGCGGTGGCTGTTGTGGTGGGTGCTTTCTTGTATCTCGGTAACAACCTGCGCAACGAGTTGGTTGAGAAGGGCCTGCCGACCGACTTCAGCTTCCTGTCGCAGCCCACCGGCGTCACCATTGCCGACAGCGACTTTGATCCCGGCTCACCGGTGTGGAGAGCCCTTCTCGTCGGCATCAAGAACACATTTCTCCTGGTCATCGTCGGAATCCCGTTCCTTACGATCCTCGGCACGCTGATCGGCGTCGCCCGCCTCTCTACCAACTGGCTCGTAGCGAAGGCGGCGATGGTGTATGTCGAGACACTCCGCAACATCCCGCCGCTGTTGATCATCCTCTTCGTGTTCAACGCCGTGATTCTCCAACTCCCGCCGCCGCGTGACCCCGCGACACCGCTCGATTGGTTCGTCATCAGCAATCTGAAGATCATGGGTCCTTGGCTCGCGTCGTCCAACGGTGTGGGCGCGTTTCTCATCATTTTCCTTGTTGCAGTCGTGGTCGCGGTGGTCGTTGGCATATGGAGAACCCGCTACTCCGAGCAGACGGGAGCGCATTCCCACCGCGTTGTGTGGAGCCTTGGCGTATTCGCCGTCATCGTCCTTCTCGGCTACTTCCTCACCGGCCGGCCGGTCTCCATTTCGATCCCCGTGCTCGATGGCCGCGTTATCACCGGTGGGTTTGGCGGCCTCGGCGCCTACTTCGCGGTCCTGATAGCGCTGGTCATGTATACGGCGAGCCATGTCGCCGAAATCGTTCGAGGGTCGATTCAGGCCGTACCGAAGGGTCAGACTGAAGCTGCGAATGCCATCGCTCTCAGTGGCTTTCAGCGGCTGCGGTATGTGATTCTTCCTCAGGCGTTCCGGATCGCACTTCCGCCGATCATCAACCAATACCTCAACTTCGCCAAGAATACGTCGCTCGCGATCGCCATCGGTTTCGCCGAGATCACACTCGTCACATTCCAGGCGATTGGCAACGGATACCCGGCACCGCAGCTGATCCTGCTCCTGATGGGTGCGTACCTGCTCTTCTCGCTGACCATCTCGCTGCTGGTCAACATCCTCAACCGTCGGCTTCAGTTGGTGGGTAACTGATGAACGCCACCACCACATCTCCCCCAGAGAGGGTTTCGGCACCACCGGTTCACCGTCGCACTTCACCAGGCGTGTGGATGAAGAAGAACCTGTTCTCCAACTGGTACAACAGCGTGCTGACGGTCGTGTTCGGTGCGTTGATCCTGTGGGTCTTGTACGCATTGGTCAAGTACCTGATCGGCATCGACACCGAGATCATTCGCGTCAACCTGCGACTGTACATGGCGGGCCGCTTCCCGTCTGAGCAGCTCGAGCGACTCTGGGGTGCCATCTACGTCGCGACCGCCACGGTGGCGTTCTTTGCCAGGGCGACCGTGCGGAACGCGCAGACGAAGGCAACCGAGGCCGGCCTCGACTTCGAGCGGTCGAGTTGGACCGACGTTGTCCAGCGGTTCTGGCCAATCGGGGCTCTCATCCTCTTCACGCTGAGCTTCACCGAGACGATCACGCCGACGCTGCTGACTCTCGTGGCGGCGGCAATTGGCCTCGCCGCATACTGGCTCGGCGGCATGATGCCCATGTGGCTCATCCGCCGGTCGTGGATCATCCTTGTGGTGGGTCTTGTTGGGTTCTATGCCGTTCTTGTTGCGTTCGGAGGCGTTGGATGGGACCTGTGGCAGGGGTTCTTCGTGAACATCGTCATTACCGTCGCGGGCATCAGCCTGGCGTTCCCACTTGGCCTCATGCTGGCGCTTGGCCGCCGCTCGACATTGCCGGCGGTTCGGGTCCTCTCGGTCACCTATATCGAATTCCTCCGTGGTGTGCCGATGATCACGTTGCTGCTGATGGGAGCATTTGCTCTGGGGTTCCTGATCCCAGGCGACTTCCAGTTCAGTCTCTTTCTCAGGCTGCTGATCGCCATCACATTGTTCCAGTCTGCGTATATCGCTGAGGTGGTTCGTGGAGGATTGCAGTCGGTGCCGAAGGGGCAGGTCGAGGCGGCCCAGTCCGTTGGGCTCAGCCCGTGGAAGACGATGCGGTTGGTCGTCCTGCCGCAGGCGTTGCGGAATGTGATTCCGGCAATGGTCGGTCAGTTCATCAGCCTGTTCAAGGACACGACGCTCGTGTTCATCGTTGGCCTCCTCGACCTGCTGCGGGCCGTTCAGATCTCCACGGCTCAGCCCGAATTCTTCGCCCAGGGTCTCGAAGCGGTGGTGCTGCCGTTCGCAGCCTTGTACTTCTGGGTTGGTTCATATGTCATGTCACGTGAGAGTCGACGGCTTGAAAAGAAGCTAGGGGTAGGTGTGCGATGACGGATCCGAGTGTCTTTGCCGATGCGACGCAAATGGCCGGGACCGGCGAACCCATGATCCAACTTGTCGGTGTGGACAAGTTCTTTGGTGACTTCCAAGCGCTGAAAGACATCAACATTACGATCGGGAAACAAGAGGTCGTCGTGGTGATCGGCCCGTCCGGTTCCGGCAAGTCGACCATGATCAGGTGCATCAACCGCCTCGAGGTGCATGACGCCGGCACTATCACCGTCGACGGCATCGTGCTCTCCGATGACATCAAGAACATCCAGGAGGTCCGCAAGGAGACCGGGATGGTGTTCCAGCAGTTCAACCTCTTCCCGCACCTCACTGTGCTCGACAACATCACGCTCGGCCCGAGGCAGGTCCGCAACCTGCCCAAGGCGGAGGCCGAGGAACTGGGATTGGAGCTTCTCGAGAAGGTCCAGATCCCCGAACAGGCCTACAAATTCCCGGGCCAGCTCTCGGGTGGGCAGCAGCAGCGGGTAGCGATCGCCCGGTCGCTAGCCATGAACCCGAAGGCGATGCTCTTCGACGAGCCGACGTCGGCGTTGGATCCGGAAATGATCAAGGAAGTGCTGGACACGATGAAGGAGCTCGCTCAGTCGGGTATGACGATGATTGTCGTGACCCACGAGATGGGTTTTGCCCGGGAGGTCGCGGACCGGGTCGTGTTCATGGCGGACGGCGAGATCGTCGAAGTCGGCACGCCTGAGCACTTCTTCGAGAACCCCTCGGAGGACCGCACCAAGCTCTTCCTCAGCCAGATCCTCTAGGAGAGGTCCAGCCCGTCGTTGTCCGCGCAGAGCGCGGATCAGATCTTCAAGAGCCGGGCATGTCGTGCATCTGGTCGACTACCCGACCGGTCGCGAAGAATGGACGGACCTCAATCGGATGGTTGGTTGCATCCGCTACTTTCGCGGCCCAAAGCATGGCGGCCTCGAGGTCGTCTGCGTTGATGATGTAGAACCCGGCGACGTGCGCGTTCGACACGGCGAATGGGCCGTGGGTCGTCTGCGCTTCCGCATCTTCGATGCGGACCACGGTCGCCTCATCGGAGCCTTGGAGTGCGCCACCGAATACGAACGTGCCGCTCTCGTCCATCTCGGCTTCAAGCGCAATAACCCGCTGCATGAATGCCTGCATCTCCTCGGGGTTGCCGGGGCTGCCGGGAACGTCACCCTCCACGGCATAGGTCGACAACAGGTACTGGCTCATGGCTGCTCCTCGATCCGGTGTGAATTGTCCGCACACTCACCCTACCCACGAACGAAGTCGGTTCGTGAGGAGGTATCTGCCACCGGTAGTTGGCTTCTTGCGTCCACCACTTCGTGAGGGGACGGACCTGCCCCTGGCAGGTCCGCGTGGGCCCACCTGGATTTGAACCTTCTCGGCGTTGGTGAGATTTGCTTGGAGCCGCGGTGGTGCGCTGTTGTGGGCCGCGGGGGTTCGGGAGGCAGCGCTTCCGGGCACGAGGTCGAGACTGGTTAGGTCTCGACCGAAGTAGCGAGGCGGTTTC
>Ga0272441_10000170_pt1 | contig 146187 bp, 133 predicted proteins | sample SSMProp6N_FD_193582 | JGI IMG/M metagenome (GOLD analysis project Ga0272441, IMG submission 193582) | Marine sediment archaeal communities from Little Sippewissett salt marsh, Falmouth, MA, United States - SSM-Prop-6N | ecosystem: Environmental > Aquatic > Marine > Wetlands > Sediment ...
ACAACTAGAAAAATGTTTATCATAGCGTTATTTTTTTCAATTGCTACTTTTATTTTTTCAATTTTTATCAGTATCTGGTGTTTTATTCTTGTTGGATGCACCGCATTTTTTGTTACTATACATAATAAATATTTAAAAACAAAAATTAAATTTCCTGCATATTCAGAGATTCTTACGCCTATTCAATGGATTGTTGTTCCGTTATTTGGGTTTCTTGCGATATGGACAGCCTTACCTCAATCGCTAGATTTCATTTTTAATGTGAATTTTATTGGATTGATATCGACAAGCAAAGAGGCAATTCAACAATTGATAATACTTATTATTTTTACTTATTTTGCTGATAATGCTCACGATGTTTCAGAAGGCATCCATGATTTGAAGGGAGATAAAAAACTTGGAGTGAAAACTTATGCTGCTTCATTTGGTGAAAAAAATGCTGCAAGAATTTCTTTTATTATGTTTTTAACATCAGGATTTTTTGGAGTGATTCTTTATTTAAAAACAATTTTATCTCCTTTATTTTTAATACTTTTTACAGCTGTATGGTTATATACATTGATTTTTTATTATAGACTCTTAAAGGCAGAAAAAAAACAAATTAAAGAGATTGGAGCAATTGTTGGAAGAAAAGGTTTTGATTATCTTTTATTCAGTTATAATTTAATATTTCTTGACATGCTTATCCAGTTAATTAATTATAAATTCTAGATTTATATTATAGATAAACTCCAAGAAATATTGTTTTGAATTTATAACCCTTTTAAAACACCATTAAAGATCTTTTTCTTCAAATCCTTCGTAGTTACATTCTATTGAAAACATCTTTCTCATAGGTTTTTCTTGGGTCTGTTCTTCATAAACATGTGCTGTTAAACCTGCCACTCTACCTAATAAAAAAAACGCTTTTCCAAGTCTCCAATCAAATCCCATATCAGATGTAATAGCAGCAATTGCTCCATCGACATTAATTGGAAGATTTTTTCCCGTTTGAGATAGAAGTTGTTTTTCAATTTCCTTTGATAATAATATATGATTACCAATAATATTCAGTTGATCTGCAAGAAAAAAAAGTCTTTTTGTTCGAGGATCTGATGTATGAATTCTATGACCAAATCCAAGAATTCTCTGTTTTTTACCTCTGCTTTCTTTAACTAAAGTTTTTGCAATTTCTTCAATATTTAGAGCCTGGTCTTTCATTCTTTTAATTCCGTCTTGTAAGAATTTTGCACCTTTTTCTATAGCTCCTCCATGAGCATCTCCAATTGAAAGAATCCCGGCAGCAACAGCGGTTGGTAAAGGAACTCCACCTGAAGCAACAACTCTTGATGCGATAGATGAAGGAGGTGTTAATCCATGATCAATGCAAGAAGTGAGAATTGCATCCATCATTTTTCCATGATTTTTAGATGGTAATTCACCTTTGAGAAGGAGATAGACAACATGAGAAAAAGGCACATTCCCGATTAAATCCTCCTGTCGATATCCCCTGGTAACTAAATGATTTGGCTCTACTTTGGTAATTTTTGTACTCCATTTCATGTTATCAATCCTTAACCTTCCAAATTAAATCAAGTATTGTTCCATCAAACCATTTGGTCAAACCAACAATCTGATCAGTAAACTGTAGTTCTTGTGGACCTCCAGTTTCATCATAAGCAATATTTTTTAATTCCTCAATAGAGACTATATTGAGTTTTCCCTTTGTTTTTTCAATTAGGTCTTTTCTTTTTGGATTTATAGCAATTCCTTCATCTGTTACAATTGCATCTACGACATCTCCAGGAGTGGTTATGGTTGTCACTTTTTCCCTAACAATGGGATTATCTTTTCTGAAAACAGGACATGAAATTATACATAAGGATGAACCGGCAGCTGTATCTTGATGGCCACCTATTCCATGTAGTAGTCTACCATCACTATGGGTGTTAACATTAACATTAAAATTAATATCTACCTCTGTAGCGCCAAGAACAACGGTGTCTAATCCATCTATAGTTCTTCCCTTAGAGGTGGGATCTGCATAATGTCCAATATCTGCTGGAAGCCCAAGATTCTCTTGAATGAATTTTACCGAATAATCATCAAACACTTGCGAATAATAGATATTTTTTACTCGGCCTGCTTTGTAAATATCACAAATAAGTCGTGTTAAACCTCCTGTGGCTGTACTTGCAACTACATTTTTTTCTTCAAGCCTTTCATCAAGAAATTTCATTGCAGCCAAAGAAATCCCACCAGCCCCAGATTGAAAAACCATTCCATCTTTTATAAGTCCAGCAGCATCCATTAAATCAACGCATTCATGAGCAATTTGTAATTTCATGGGATCTTCTGTTATCTTTGTAGTACCTGACATAATTTTTTTTGGATCACCAATTTGATCCATCTCTACAACATAATCTACAAATCTTTCTTGAACATCCTGATAAGGACTCGGATAATGTACTATATTATCAGAAACAATTATTACATGATCAGCATACATTGCATCCACTTGTGAGTAAGATATAGGACCAAATGCACTTTTTCCAATTATACCAGTACAATTTCCACACTCATCAGATGCGGATGCTGCAATTATTGCAATGTTTGGACGAAGCTCACCTTTTTTAACCGCTGCCCATCGACCTCCATGAGAACGAAGAATAACAGGAAAGGAGAGGGGATTTTTAGAAATATAGTCTCCAACAATGCCATTAATGCTTCCTTCAATTCTGTTAACAACACCTTCTTTTATGAAATCAATTACAGGTTCACAAACATTAAACATTGCAGTTTGTGCTAGTCTTATATTTTTTATGCCTAGCTCACTAACAGCAGCAAGAGTTTTGTTGATTACATAATCACCGTTTCTAAGTTGATGATGGAAAGAGAGTGTATCACCATTTTTAATATTACATTTTTTTAAAGCTTCAGGAAGATCAGTTAATTTAGAAACATATGAATATTTCTTTGCTCCAGAAAATGGCTTAAAATTTATGCCTTCAATTTCTGTTTCTACTAGTCTTCCAGCAGCATTTTTTACTTTCATAAATCTACTCCAGCGATTTTTTGATTTCAAAATCTATAAAATCACAGTGGTTAACAACAACTGCTTCTGGAGATCTTTTAAGGTCATCTCCCTCGTGAGAATGAGCATAAATAATAAAAACAACCTCGTCTGGAAGTCCTAGTTCTTTAGCAAGTAATGCTCCAGAGACAGGGTGACGGAATTTTTTACCAAATTCTCCTTTTACATATTTTCCATCTTTATATTCATATTCTAGAAGTTTGCCGACATCATGAAGAAGAGCTCCGGCTATTAGAAAATCAATATTCAAGTCTTCATTTCTTATATCATATACTGCTTTTGCTAAATTTGTAATCCTTTTTGTATGATCGGTTAATTTTCCTGAATTTTCAACAAGAAGAGTAAAAGGAGCATCATCTAAAGATTGCCACTTACCTCGATGTGCAGCTTCCATCCATACCTCTACTACTTTTTTTTTCAATTCCTCGTTTTTAATCCATTGTAATTCTTTTAAAAAAACTGTTTCAATGTGGTTCTTATTAATCATTTTATCTTCCCATTCAAAATTTTTTGTATATATAAAACCTTCTTTTTAAACCTGCTCTTTAGTGATTTGGGCAATAACTGTAAAGAAAATTATTAATATAATATATAATGAAACTATAAATAATAATATCCATCTGGTGGAGAATGAAAATACAATTAAAAAAGATTGATACAATAATTGTTATTGCTTTAATAGTAGTTTCAGGACTTTTTTTAGTTAAAGCTGGATATGTTTCTCTACCAATTTTTGAAGAAGAAGAAACTACTGAAGAAGAAAATGTTACGTCTCAACCTCCAGAATTGCCTACCCCTCCAAATTCTTTTATCCCTTCATTTAGAAGGGATGTTTCACCAGATGACGAAGGAGTGCATTATGATAAAATACGAATAACTAGGGAGTGGTGGTATTTTGGTGCAGTTTTCAATGATGAAGATAGCGAATTAAAAGATTGGTCTGTAACAATAAGTTTCAATCATATGGCTCAAGGTGATTTGCTTGGTACTTTAAAACCAGACTTATTAGTTGTGTCTTTGTTTGGTGAAAAAGGAGAAGTTTTCGGTGGAATGATTAATAAAAAAAGATATCTGGGTATTTTAAACACTGGTACCCTTATTGCTAGCTCACCAGGGGTAAACGTACAATTTGAAGATTCTTGGGCAGAAGGCGAATATCCAAATTGGCATGTCCATGCAGAGGATAACGATATTGATGATGAACATGAAATTATAATAGACTTAGATTACACCACAAATTCACTACCAATATGGACTATTGGCACTCGAGCTTTTGATAAATCTGATAGCAGTATTGCAAATTATTTATTTACAGGGTGTAAAGTAACTGGAAGTATAGAGATTGATGGCGAGGTATTCGTAGTAAATGGTACTGGTCATCATGAACATTCATGGACACCGAATTTAGTTTCTAAAGGAATGATAAATGGATGGGATTGGTTCCATATTACATTAGATAACGGATGGAATATTTATGAGAGCAATTATTACCCAACTCCTCAATATCTTACAAGTAAATCCTCAACAATGAATCCTTTTGGAACTTTATTAATAACAACTGATAATGGTGAAACTTTAACAGAATTGAAAAATGTCGATATTAAAATTACAAGGGAAGATACAAAAGTATTTCCATTTGTTAAAATGCCTGCTTCATTTACTTTAAATGCCAAACCTAGTCTAAAACCAATTTATGTTTTAAGTCAATCTTTATTGTATGGATCCAATATAAAGTTAGATGCAAATATTGAAATAAAAAATTCATTTAACAAGGTATGGAAATTCCCTACTTATGTAGGCATGAAAGTTGGGGCATGTGATATTGAAGGCACATTGTCTTGGTCGGATGCGGAAGGAGAACATCAGTTGGAAATCAATGGAATTGGTGTTAACTGGAATATGCGTGCATTGTTATAATCATTTCTTTATTTCAACTGTTGCTTTGTCACCATCTAGTAAAACAGTATCCCCATTTTTTATTTTTTCAATTTCAATTTGATCTACACAAGGAATTCCTGCAAGAATTACCCCGGTGGCAACAATTGTTTCAGTCTCTTTATTTACAATACCTAACGGTGCTACTTTATTTTTCTTAATTCCATAAATTACATAAGAGCCAACTGTTGAACCCTTCCCACATGGGAAAACTAAAATTTTGTCCTTCACTGATTTTCCTTCTAATGGGTGACCTTTTTCGATTACTTTCCCTGTTTTAATATCTATACCGCCATAGAATCCTATAGGTTCAGTTGATACAATTGCTTCTCCTTGTACTTTTCCAGGATAAATTGTACGTCCTTTCATGTCTGTACCTCCACAAGATCATCAATATTTGCAAAACAAACTTCTTGTTTACAAAAACCAGGTAAATAATTCGCAGCTTTACCAGAATTTACACCTGTTGTCTTGTAACCCATCTCTTCAATAGGCGAAACTACCATACATGTATCTGCAACAATATTTCCACCTGCTTTTTTGATAATTTCTTCGTAACCCATTCTTACAGCAGCCTCCTTTACCATTCTTGATGTACAAATCCAAATAGGTTTTCTTAATTTTTTACCTTCAACCTTTTTTGCAAGAGCAGATATCTCTCTTAGTGATGCATGAGGGCAACCTAAAATTACAATATCGGGCTCTTTTCCAGTATTTAATTTTTCATATGTTTCCTTAATTTCTACTGGTCCTACAGATATTGATTCTAATCCCTCTTTTTTTATTAAATCTGCTTCTGGAGTTAATTCTTCCACGTGGTATAAAGCAACAGCACCACTTGCTGCCATTGCAGCACCAAGAGCTTTTAATTGATCGGTATTAGCATCTTTTATACCAGTAAAATAAGGGATTTTATTTTTAACCTGTTTTCCAACATACCAACCCAAAGCTCCAAAATCTGAATTATAGTTCAGTTCTAAATCAACTTTGACTTTAACTGTTGGTTGTCGTTTTTCCCATAGATGCAGTCCATAATTTGGAGTAACGCCACATATGGCTGCGGCAAGGGCAGAAGGACCACCTTCTCGGTTGGTTCTTGCCCCAATTACAGAATTTGAAAAGGAGACAGCTGAACTTTCCGACCATGCAATATGCTCTCGAAATCTGGGAAGGTTTCCTGCCAAATAGGGAGTACATGTTGAAGTTACTACTATCCCCATGCTCTTAAATGCATTCATAATTCTTAATTGGTTTTTGGCAAATTGTTCTGGAAATCCGTATTCTTTCCAATTTTCAAGATCCATACCTGCTGGATTCAAATAGGTAAGCACCTGTACTTTTGCTTTTTTTGATGCCAAATCTTCAAGAAATTCAGTACCTGGATCTCCAATAGATTTGTACGAAACACCTGCTACTTGAACAGATCCAACAGGTATCATTTTATCTGCTTTATAAATATCACCGAGTCTAACAAGCAGTCTAAAAAGTCTTTCCGTTACTTCTCCTTTTTCTCCATCAAGTATCTTTTCTTCTTCTTTAGTTAAATACATTTAATTAACTCCTTACAATTATTAACCAATATCTCAATTTCCTCTTTTGATGCATTATCCACATGTACTCCTCCAATTGCAATTACTTTGGTATGATATTTTCTGCATGCTGCTTCTGCAATTGGTTGAAGTACAACTTGATCGTAATGATTGTTAAATTTAATGACATTAGTTTTTTTACCAGGTTCACAAATAACTACACTACCGATATGGGGTTTTTCTCCTCCGCCCAGGATGTATATTAGATCATTTTCAAGTGATATTCTATTTAAAAATACCTTGTATTTTCCCTCACCTGAGGTAATCATTTAAATCAACTTTTTTGTACTTTACAATTTCATATTTACTCTTGTCAATATCTAATGGAATAGTAGCATCAAATCCTATCTTAGTAGTCAATGTTTTTTTACCAGGTTCATGTTTTCCTGAAGGATCAAGCGAACTGCCAGGTTGATCGGGATAAACCACCAAATCTTTATCACCCTGAAAACGAGTTGCAATAGCCCATTCTATTGCATTTGGATTATAGATATCAACATCCTCATCTATTATCCAAACATGCTTCATACTTTTATGACCATTAAAAGCAGCATCGATTGCTTTTTTTCCATCGTCATGATGTTTCTTGTTTATTTGAACAACGCCATGTAACCAAGAACCCCCACCCATTGTAACTAATACATTTTTGCAATCAACTACCTTACTTACTTCATCATAAATAGTTGGTTCTTTAGGCATACCCATTAAAATTTTGTGCTCCATTCTCCCAGGTATTAATGCCTGATACATAGCATCTTTTCTATGAGTAATACAATCAACCACAAAAACGGGTTCTTGCCTTTCAAAATCTCTAGTTTCGGTAAGGTCAACAAAGGGGCCTTCGCGATCCAAATCCCTAGTTATTCTACCCTCTATTATAAATTCTGATTCAGCTGGAACCTCAAGATCTTTTGTTATACATTTTACCATTGGTGTTTTATCCAAGGTGTTTGCAATTTTAAATTCATCAACACCTGATGGCGGGCCAAGGGATGCTGCAATCATTACAGCAACTGAATTACCTATGCAAACCGCCATTTCTAAATCTCCATCTATTTTGTCATAGGTAGTTCTAGTTTGCCTTTTTTTAATAAGTCGGGCAGTATATTTGTTTTTTCCAATCTCCATTAATCGATGATAGGATACATTTCTTCCAGTATCTGGGTCCTTAATAGTGGCCACAGTTGCAGTTGCATATCGTCCACCATCACCTTTTAAATGAAAAAGTAGAGGTAATTTACTAACATCAGGATTCTTAATTATTACTTCCTGACATGGTGCTTTATCGACCATTTCTGGTTCGGTAGGATTACGAAGGGCATCAACCAGTTTAAACAACAACTTTTCTTTTACTGTCCCCAAACCTTTTGCAATAATATCCCGATTTGATGTAATACCTGAAAAAATAGGAAAATCAAAACCTTTTACATTTTCAAAAATGACAGGTTTTTCATCAAGAGAGTAAATAATATTTGCAATTTCGTAATTTGTTGAAACTTCTTTTTTAATGCGAACTAATTCTTTATCTTTTTCAAGTTGTTTAAGAAATTCTCTTAATAACATTATTAAATCCCGCCTCTGGATACCCCAATGACAGTCTTAAGGGTCTGAAATCCTTCCTTTTCAATTGCATTTGCTACTTTTTCCTGTAATTCCTTCCCCGGTGTTAAAGCTATCATGTTTCCTCCTAGTCCTCCTCCAGTTAATTTTGCCCCAAGTGCCCCATATTCCCTGGCAACATTAACAAGGAAATCAAGTTCGCGAGATGAGACTTCAATTTGTTGTAATAATTTATGATTCTCATTCATCAGTTTTCCGATTTCGACTAAATCCTCATCCTGGAAAGCACGGCGAGCCAAAAAGGCTATGTTCCTTGCTCTATCAAAAATATTTTTGTATTTTTCAGGGTTTTTTTCTTTTCTCTCTTTGACACCAGCTACGGCTGCAGCAGTATTTGCAACCTTTCCAGTATTTCCCATAACAACCTCAATAGAATTGAGTAAAGTTATTTTTTCCATAACGTTTGGAGAACTTTTTTCAAACCAGATGAGACCTCCGAAGGTAGATGCAGTATTGTCTATTCCTGAAGGAGTACCGTGATAGCCTTTTTCCCCCTCATATGCTGCATTGTTTATTTCCTCGTCCGATAAATTAAGATTAAAATATTCTGAAAGAGCCCTAGCAATTGCTACACAAGATGCCGCACTTGCACCTATACCACTGGCAGCATAAAGGGAACCGGCAAGTTCAATTTTTAATTTATTTTTTGATTGGTCTATTTTCAATGTTTTAAAAATTCTATCAAGAGAATCTTTTTGTTGATTTAATTTATCTTCTTTGTATTTTGGTGTTGCATCTCTTTTATCATCAATTTCTATTCCTATACTATTGGTTGGTTCAATTCTAGCAACGGTATATTTACCAATAGCAGAAACAATAGCCGGTATTCCGTACACTACAAAGTGTTCATTAAATAAAATTGCTTTTCCAAAACCTATGCCCTCGCCTTTCATATTAACCACATAGACATGATGACCAGATTTTTGTTGAAATACCATATTTAGTATTTGTTCTTTATGATTACGGTTACTTTTTTATACTTATGTATTTTGTAAAGTTTTTGTAAATATTAATTTTATTAATTAATAATTACTATGGTTCTATGTTTTTTATGGAAAATAACATCAAAGAAAAACTAAGAAATGATATTTTTCAAATAAGAAAATCACTTAGTGATTCCGAATTAATAGATAAAAACAATAAAATTAAAGATATAATTTATAAAATGGATTTATTCAAACAAGCAAGTATCATTCTTTTTTATGTATCTTATAGAAGCGAAGTAAACACGCATGATATGATTAAACATTGTTTATCAAATGGAAAAAAAATAATTGTACCAAAAGTGGATTTAAAAAAAAATAAATTGTTATTATCGGAGTTATCAAGTTGGAATCATTTAGAATATGGTGCCTATGATATATTAGAACCTAAATTAGAATATATAAAAGAAGTATCTATTGATTCAATAGATTTGATGTTTATTCCAGGTGTTGTTTTTGATATTTTTGGAAATAGGATTGGACATGGCAAAGGTTATTATGACAGATTATTAAGAAACCCACATCAAGCAATAAGTATTGGACTGGCCTTTGAGTTTCAGATTGTAGAAAATATTCCTGCAGAATCTCATGATATTAAAGTAGACAAAATCGTTACTGAAAATAGAATCTTAAATTGTAAAAAAATTATGTAACAATATCTGTTATTTTGCCAAATTGTAAAGCTTTTTTAATCTCCATAGCTATTCTTTCACCGTAACTAATTGAATCCCCATAAAGGTAACCAGAGTGGGGAGTAAAACGAGTAAGAGGACTTCCAGGTATTCTCATTGAAACATCAAAAACGACCATTTCTTCTTTGCCTTTATCAGCAGCAATTGCCCCTTGCAATGCAAAGGGTCCAATTATCCCAGGAGGATATTCTTTTTTAGTGGTTTCAACAAATTTTTCACCTAGAATAAATATTTTTTCAATAATTGATTCCTTTGTTGTTGCGGCAATATGACCTGTTTCAATGATTTTTGGTTTCAAATACTGTAAAACTTCTAATTGTTCATTTGCAGGTAGACGTATAAGCCCATCTAAATTCGTTTGTCTTCTGGTGTCCGTTCCCATTATCTCTAGTTCGTTATCTATAGTGGAATAAAAATAGTTGAAATTAATCTGAGCGCCGATTACATATTCTTCAATTACTGCCTCTTTAAGAGATTTTTCAGTGATTATTTTCTTTGATATCATTTCATTAGATTTCTTCTTGTAATCTTCAAAACTTGAAGCGTAAAAAAATGCTCGTTCATATCCTCTTAATGCCTCATTTACTTTAACTATTACAAGTCTGTCAATCTCTTGAGGTGATTTAAATATTCTTGGATATCTTATCCCAGCTTTTTCTAAAAGATAATATTGATTTTTTGAAACATTTCTCTCTTCTAACTTAAGCATGGAACGTGTTCCATAAATAGGGACCAAAAAATTATTTTCAATATCATTAAAATCAAAATAAACCCAAAAATAACGGTTATGTATGAAAATCGTATTTATCTTCCTTAATTTCTCTTGAACGTGTGGTTTTGTAATATCAGCAAATTTTTCTAAAACTATAGTATCATCTATACAACCTTTGTCATCTCTAGATTTATAGTATTTAGTATAAGTTTTTTCTCGTCCCTTCTGGCAAACTGCTATTGTATTAAAACCATGTTTTTTGGCACCGCGGCAAACATCAAGAGCTGAATGTCCGCCAATAACTCCTATTGTTATGTTATTCTCATCATAATTTCCTACTATTTTTTCTATCTGTTTTTTTTCAATCATCTACATTCCCTTTTATAGATATTATTTAAATTTTGGACGAGTGGACAATTTAATAGAGAGAGGCAAAGGCGCTTGTGGAAATCCCATTGTTTGATTCTCAACCAAGCTGTACATCTCATCTATTGAATATTTTTTATTGGAATCACCAATTTGATCGATTCTAAATCTAGGAGAAAATTCATTGCTTTCTTTTTCCCTTTCCCCAACAACAACAATTATAGGAACCCACTCTTTTTCCGCATCGCGAATCTTGCGGCCAACACTTTCCTCACGATCATCGATATCGGCTCTTATGTAAAAATATGGAGATTTTTTATTGAATTCTTCAATGAATTTTTCACATATTTGTACAAAATCACTATTAACTGGAATAAACCGTATTTGAGAAGGCGACAACCAGAACGGAAGCATAGGTTTTTCACCTTTATTCATCTTAATTGCTTCTTTTTCTAGGAGGGCATAGATAACTCGCTCAATAGCTCCAGAAGGACTGCAATGAAGTATCAATGGGTACTTCATCGTGCCATCCTTATCTGTAAATTTTATATCGTATCTTTCTCCATTTTCTATATCAATCTGATCGGTAGATAATGCTGAAGCTTTTTCTGATACATCAACAAAATTAAATTCGTATTTTAAAATGAAGTAGAATATTCTCTCATCCCACATCTCTAACAAAACCGGTTTACCTAATATTTTTACAAGTTCTATTAAAAAATCCTTATTTTTTTCATAAAAATCTCTAGTAACTCTCAAAGCCATTTCAATATCATCAATATCTATACCAATATTTTTCAGAACGCTTAGACATAGATTATATCTAATTTTAAATTCAGAAATAGCCATTTCTAAATCAGAAACAAAAGCATGTACGTCTGGCATAGTAAATGCTCTTAGTCTTCTTAGTCCAGTTAATTCTCCAGACTGTTCTCTTCTGAAAGAATATCTTGTTAACTCATAAATTTTAAGCGGTAAATCCTTGTAACTAATAGTGGAATCATGTGCCATTAAAAATTGGCCAAAACATGCTGCAAATCTTAAGAAAAATTTTCTTTTGTCACTTTCAATCTGGTATTGCCGCGCTGGGAATCTTTGTAAATATTTTGATAGTGTAGGATGGTCCATATCATACATTATCGGGGTTTCTACCTCTAAACCTCCATATTCAACCACTCTTTTTGTCACATATTGTTCAATTAATTTCTTAATAAATCTACCCTTTGGGTAGTATCTCATGTTTCCCCCATCTGAAGCAGGCTCATAATCTGCTATTTCTAATTTTTGCATCAACTTAACATGAGGAGGTTCCTGTTTAACTGCCCTGGATTTTTCTTTTTCATAATATGCAAATTTCTTTAAATTTTCATGCCCATAAAAATTGAATTCATCTACATTATGCAGAGTTCCATCTTCAGTTAATATATGCCAATAAGAACCAAGCTTTCTTTCTTTTTTTAGTGATTCTGTTTCTTCCTCACCAGGGATTATCTCTCTAGATAGTTCAGACAGTGGGTGGCCCTTGCAAGAGATTTTAAACGCTTTATACCACCCAAATGGTGAACGTTCAACCTGGTAATTTTTATTTATTAATTCTTGCTCGACATTTTTTAATATTTCTTGAGCTTTTGAAGGGCTGGATAAACTTGATGATAGATGAGCATAGGGATAAATCATTATGTTTTTGACTTTAAGTTGATTAGCGGTCTTTTCAATTTCAGATACTGCCTTTGAAACTGCATTTTTTGGAGATTTCTCATCAATTTTCTCAACTGCGGTAAAAACTGTTAAAGCCTCCTCAAGTTTACCATATTTTTTATCAGTTTCTTCAGGATTTTTTATGGCTTTATCTTTAACTTCGTATTCAATATAATCACTATGAATCAATAGTAGTTTCATTAAATCAACCTGTCAATTAAATAAATGTTCTTAAAGATAATGGATTTATTTAATTTAATGGGGGAGGCGGCGGAGGTGTAAAACACCGCACGCAAAAAAATTTTATAGTAACGTTCGCAATCCCATCTCTCCGCCTAACAAATTACATATAGTATGTAATATAAGAAATTTTCGGAAAAATTTTGTATCTAAAAATTAGATATAAAATAAAAATTTAATTCAGAATTGTTATTTACTGGAATATTTTTAATCTAGAAAACCTAAGGCTTCTTCGATTCTTCCCATTTCGATACCTGTTGTTTGATTTCCAATTATTACACCCTTATTGTTTGCAACTAGACCACTTCCCACCATAGGAACGCCATGATTTACAGTGCCAATCATCACATTGACATCAAACAAATCTTCCAACTGTTTTTTTTCTTCCTCAGTGATTTTTGGATGACATAAACATCCCTTATTTGTAACCACTGCTGCCATTCCAACTGTTTTTAATGAAGCAATAGTTCCTCTTTCAACAGATACTTCAAGTGTCTCACCTATTTTTTTCATAGATCTCATGCTCATATCGGGATGAATCAATGCTCCCTTGTCGTTAGTTAATATATCATTTCCAGCAGCATTAATTATATCTTTAATTACAAATACATTAAGTCCTTGTTCTTTTAATTTATCTAAGGTTATTTGATCAGCAAAATCAGTTACAATTACTCCTTTTGAATTTAGTGCTATTAATGAACCAATTATTGTTGAATCAGCAATTATTAATTCAACAATATTTGCATCTAAGGTGGAAGATATTTTATTTTTTACTTTTTTAAGTAAATTCTTTTGAATAAAAACAACTGAATCGTTTGCCCTACAATAAACTCCTATGTTCGGATTTTCATTAAAATCCAAAAGTTCAAACATAGATTATTCACTTTTCTTCTCCGGTTTTTTTGGGCTTTCCTTCTTTTTTTCTTTAGGTTTTACTTTTTTTGTAGTTTTTGATTTTTTAGGAGTTTTCTTTTGTGCTTTTTTCTCTTTATCTTTTGAGGGGGTCTTTTTTTCAGTTTTTTTCTTTTCTTTTGTTTTTTCTGTCTTATGTGTCTTCTTCTTTTTAATTTTTACTTCACCATCACCTGTAGGTGCGATATCATAATCCTCAGTTCCAGCAGCTCCTTCGCCAGTTGGTGCTTCTGCTTCTTCCCGACGTAGAACTGGTGCTTTCTTTTCCTTTTCTTCTTTTAAAATCTCTCTTCTTGATTTTTTTAATCCAAGTTCAGGCAAAGTAACTTCAACAATACCATCCTCAAATTTTACTGCCCTTACGCGGATTTTATTAGGAATCTTGTACTTACCTTGAGACCATAATTCACGATTAATAGAGTCATCTATCCAAATATCATCCTTTTCAACCTTCATGTGTCTATTTAGATAACCACGAACTTGTTTAACTGCTCTGGGAGCAGCTCTAGATGCTTTTCCGATCTTTGCCCTCTTTAGAGGAATGACATATATTCTCTCAATTTCCTTACTTGCCTCTTTTTCAGCCATAAAATCAACCTTTCTTGAGTTTGTTTCTTCTCCAATTTCGTGTCTTTGGATGTCTAGTAAAACGACGATTAGTCCGAATCATTACCCATGCAGGTACTCTTCTATTACTTTTTGTAGCTTTTAATAACCGGAGTTTTTTACCCAGTGGTTTATGAGTTGACATTTAAAACCCTCTTCTTTTAATATTAATATCTCTTTTTTTTGGAAGTATCTTTGAAAGTAACTCCCGTAACTGCTCATCATTTATTTTATTTTTGAGCTGGCCAGATTGTGCTAACATAATCAGTTGATTTTCAATATTTTCAACAATTTCTGGTCTTGCAACTTTAATTCTTCCTAACCTTTCCCTTGCTTCATTGGTTAAAATTTTTCTTAGAACCATCTTTTTTTGTTCTTCAAATTCTTTTATATTTTCCTCTTCCTCAGCAGCTTGTTGAGAAAATATTTGTTGCTGTTGCAATTCTAATAACTTTTTTTTTCTAATCTTTTCCAGCTCATCATCCATAAATTCTAAGCCCCGGGACGAATATATTATGCCTTATCATATTTAATATTTTTTTAATTCTGGACGGTTAACTATAAGCTCTTTCTTTACCTCAAAGGCAGTATTATCTAAAAATGATCTTCCTTTCGGCGTTAAAACACGACCTTTGCCCCTCAGCTTTGAAACATAGCCAGCTTTTTCTAATTGATTCAATGCATTTCGTAAAATTGATCCACTTCCACCCCTGGCTTTATATGGTTTTGATCCCTTGTCTCTTTTTCCGCCATATTCGCTTCTCAAACGCTCTATACCCATATTATTTTTAACATAAATCTTTCTGAGGATGGAAGCACATCTTATATACCACCAATCTTTATTTTCTGGTGGATTTTCTCTAGAAATTCCTGTTCTAACAAAATCAGCCCATTCAGGAGGTTGAACTTCTTTTTCTTTTTGCAGTTTCTTTGTTAATGCATTTATTAAATTTTCTGCAGGAACATCAAATGCTGTTGTCATATGAATTCTCTTCAAATGGATATAAGTTGGAAAACGGTAATAAACCATATGTTATTTAAGGATATTGATAACCACTTTAGCTCTTCTGATGAAAAAAAAGAGTTAACAATTTTATTTACAATAATAAATTTCAAATTGGAATTCTTGAATATTTTTTGCAAATATTGCAATATGTGACAATCTTATTTCTTTGGATTCTTACTCTGCAATTTTTTCCAGGAAGTAAATAACTATAACAATGTTTGCAAAATCTTCTTTTGTATTCCGGTGGAATGGGTACTAAATAACGCATTGACATTTTTCTTGCTAAAAATACATATCTGTTTGATAACTCCAATCTTTCATTTAATGCATACTCTTCTGAAAGATTAAATAATCTTTTTATTCGTGATTCGGCAATTTTTTTAAGCTGTTTTTTATTTTTAGAACTTGCTCTAGACATATTAATAGATCCTACAATAAATAATAATTTTGATACTTTTATTTGTTATCTTGGCAAATTATTTTTATAAAAAAAAGAGAAAGAAGAAATAAATTTATTTCTTCTTTAAATATGGAAGGCCAGTTCTCTTATTCACACCAACGCCATAACCACCAGGTAACTCGCATGGACTTCCACTTTTTGGTGTCCTTTTACTAAAGAAATAGATAGTTTGTCTTCTCCCACCTTTTAAGGTCACATCTCGTGTATATAATGTCCATCCTTCATGTGTATATGCCATAAAACACCTCCTTGTACGTAATATACAAATTCTAAATTTAAATCTTTCCTTATTTTTTCCTGTTTAACTTTTAATTAAAAATCAACAATAAAACTCTTTAGGAAAGTCTAATTGAAATAAAAGAAAGCTGGTAGTTGTCGCCCCCCATTTATGTATGTACTTTTAGTTTTAAACTCTTTCGAATTAATCAAATAAGGAATAAATTTTTGTATTCAAATCTATTAAAAGCATATGAAAATATGTCAAAAGGAAAATTAATATTTATAGGTCTGGGTCTTCATGACGAAAATGACATTTCATTAACGGGTTTACAAGAGTTAAAGACTTGTAATAAAATATTCGCAGAGTTTTATACCTCAAAACTGGTTGGTTTTAATAAAAATTCTTTTGAAAAATTAATTGGAAAAAAAATTGTCATATTGTCTCGTGAAGAAAGTGAGAAAGGAGTAAGAGTATTAGATTCCGCAATAAAAGAAAAAGTCGCTTTTTTAACTTGTGGAGATCCAATGATTGCAACCACTCATATCGAATTAAGGATTCGTGCAATAAAAAAAGGCATTAATACTAATATTATTCATAGTGGCAGTATAATAACTGCAGCCCCTGGTCTACTTGGATTGCAAAATTACAAGTTTGGAAGAACGACAACACTTGCATTTCCTGAAAAAAATTATTTTCCAACTAGCCCCTATTCGGTTATTAAAGATAATAAACAAATGGGACTTCATACTATCGTCCTTCTTGACATTCAGGCAGATAAAAACATCTATATGACTGCAAATGAGGGTTTAAAATTATTATTGAAAATGGAAGAAAAATTAAAAGGAAATGTAGTAACTAAAGATATTATTATTTGCGTTGTTGGACAAGCTGGATCAAAAAAACCTGTTTTACAAGCAAATACTGTAAAAAATCTAATAAAAAAAGATTTTGGACCTCCACTTCATACAATCATTATTCCAGGTGCTCTTCATTTCATGGAGATCGAAGCTTTAAAAGTATGCGCCAATCTACCTCTAGAGATGATTAAAAAAATACAAAAACTATAATAACCCTAGATATTATTCATCACAAAAAGGGGTATGGATGGTGCAAAAAGACGATTCTGTTGGTATTATATATGGTGACGTAGGTTCAACTGAATTTAATTTTACAGTTGATGGTCATAATATTCGTAAATTCGACTACGTAGCAGCCCCTCACAAAGAGGGAGTAATCTTAGCTCAAGTTATGGATATTAAAAGATATTCAGATTTAAAATTTCAAGATGCTATAACATTTAACAGTAATGAAGAAATACCTTCAATAAAAAGCAGCGTATCTGCTTACGCAGATGTAATTGGATACCGAGATAAAAGAGGACTTCTTCAGACACCAAGAACGCCTTTTGAAACAGGTAGTAAAATAATTCCTGCACATCAAGATTTAATAAAACATGTGCTTGGATTATATTCTGAAAAGGAAAATGGTGCTTATTTAGGTCTTCTAAAGGGCCTAGATTTACCGGTTTATTTGAATATTGATTCTCTCGTTCAAAAACATATTTGTATCCTTGCAAAAACTGGCGGTGGAAAAAGTTATGCATGTGGTGTATTGGTAGAGGAACTTTTAAAGAAAAAAATACCAATGGTTATAATTGATACACACGGCGAATATCTTTCTCTAACAAAAGCAAATAAGGATAAAAAAGACCAAAAAAATATGGATAAATTTGGAATCAAATCGAAACAATATTCTAGTCAAATAACTGGATACTCTCCTTTAGGAAATCGCGGAGATATAAATCATTTAACATTGAGTGGAGTAAATCTTGAAGCACGAGAAATAATAGATCTTCTTCACGCAAAGCTCTCAGGACCGCAAATAGGGGTATTATACCAGTCAATAAAAGAATTAAAGGAATTCAAACAATTTTACAATATTAGAGATATTATAGAAGCTGTATCTAGAAGTAAAAGTAATGCAAGATGGAATGTAATTGCTTCACTTGAATCACTTGACTCTATTGGTGTTTTTTCAGAAAAAGGAACGGTTACATCAGATCTTGTAAAAAAGGGAAAATGTTCAGTTATAAATATGAAGGGTGTTCCACCAGACATACAAGATGTTGTTGTAGCCAGATTGACAAAGCAATTATTTGATGATAGGAAAGCAGGAAAACTGCCCCCATTTTTATTGGTAGTTGAAGAAGCACATAATTATTGTCCAGAGAGGGGATTTGGTAATTCAGTATCATCAAATATTCTAAGAACTGTTGCTTCTGAAGGTAGAAAGTTTGGTATGGGATTATGTGTGGTTAGTCAAAGACCTGCAAAGGTTGATAAAAATATAATTTCGCAATGTAATACAAATATTATACTAAAGGTGACAAACCCCAATGATTTAAAGGCAATAATTCAATCTGTAGAAGGTTTAACAAGTCAAACCTATAACGAGATACAAAGACTTCCTATAGGAGTTGCATTGATTTCTGGAGCATCAATACAAATACCGGTTATGGTGGAAATTAGGACAAGAGAGACAAGTCATGGCGGTAAATCTGTCACAATTTATAAAGACGGTGAACCAACTGATTTTAAGCCAAATATACCAAAAATGCCTACACCTCCATCATTTAAAAAGGAAGTACCTGAGTCATCTCCAAAAATTGAATCTTCACCCCAAGTAACTGGTTTTACACAAAAAGCAATAATAGTAAATCGAGTTGCAAAAAGACTTGGTTGGATTGATACAGATGATCCTGATGATACTATTAAAATTTTAACTAAAGAAGCAGAGAAGATGAAAGAAAATGTATATAAGTATCTTGATTCGTTGGCTACTCTAGGAAAAAAATTTTGTCATGAAAACAATCCAGAATGTATTAGGTGTCCAATGAATGCCGGTTGTAAATATAAAACTTCAAGACCCAAGAGACCTAAACTATTTGGTAGATAATATATGATTAAATGAATGGAAAAAAAGTTATTTTTGTAATATGTGTAATAATTTCCATATTTTTAGTATCGGGTTGCTTTGATTTTTTTCAAGACCTGCCGACAAGATATGAATCTAATCCAACAAAAATTAGATACAATATAAAATATGGTTATCTAGTGGATTGTATAGGTAAGGGTGAGTATAAAATAGAATATAGATTTGATCTCCCTGAGCAACTAAAAACCGAATCATATAATATATTGTACAATCGTAATTATATATTGGAAAATGTGGTGAATAACAGTTTTATTTTTTGGAATATATCTGGAAAAAATAGTGCAACTTATGAGTTAGGAATAAAGGCATTTATTGAGTCTGAAAACAGTTTTATTGCAGATTTAAACGGAGAAAATGCATTAACTGTCCAGGATATTTCGACTCTTTATCCTGACCTGATACATCAATTCATTCATCAGCAATCAAATTTAGGTAGAATTTTAATTGATCATAGCAACCCTGCGATTAAATCCGTTGCATACACGATTATCAGCAAAATAGATACTAATAATTCATTTATAATTGCTAAATCGCTTTTTATGTGGCTAAAAGAAAATACCAATTACCAAATGCATAGTAAACAAGGGGATGTTCAACCCGCTATTGTGACACTTAGTAAGAAAACAGGAGATTGTGATGATTTGTCTTATTTATACATATCATTATGCAGATCAGTTGGCATACCTTCTAGATTCGTTAGAGGATATTTAATAAAAAATGATGAGGGGAACGTATCAGCTACAGCACACGCATGGGCAGAGGTATTTGTAGGAGGAAATTTAGGAAACAACGGATGGATACCAGTTGAATGTGCATGTTGTACACCTTCTATTCAAGCGGATATCAATCAAAACTTTGGGGTAGAAGATCCCTTTCATCTTCGTTTATTTGTTGATGATGGTAGTAACGAATCGATGAACATTTCCCTATCAGGAATTTATGTACAATATTATGAACAAATGGACATTGAATTAGAGTCTTTTGCGATAGTTGATAACTATATTGAATTAGAATCCAAGCAATTAGTAGTGACCAAAGATAACCAGAGATATTATGAATAATTAAAAAGAAAAAAAGGATTTATCAAAGATTATCTTTTCAAAACCTATTTTTATTAACTTATTCCCCCAGGTATAAAACCTGTTATAAATGTAGTAAGTCCCAATGGTCCTATGTCAAATTTCCTTAGCATTGGACCATGTTTAAATGACACTCTTTGAAGTTTTATTACCCCAGATGTTCTAGTTAGACCTGAAAATTCAGTATAGTGAAGTCTAATTGCTCTACCATGATATGTTTTTCCTACCCTTCTTAGATTCAATACAATCCCTCTTACAAAAGTTCTTTTAGTTGGTAATATCATTTGTTTTGCAATAAGTAAGCCTCCACCAATTAAAATAACTGGATGAAGCCTCCATTTCAATATAGTAACATTATCTGTTGCATTTCGTCCAAATTCATCATACGCTTTTACTTCTATTTTATATCTAAAACTTATAAGTGGTGACCATTCAAATGTATAAGGAGGTTCTGTGATAGTTACTTTCAGATTGCCATTAATATATAATTCTACTCTTTCAATATTTTCAGATGGACTTACATTTACATTTAAGTTAACTGGACCAAATACGATAGTATTAAAAAGTAATGGAAATAACGGATTACCACCAAAGTGAAAATACTTTTCTTTTGGATTTACAATTGTTACGATTAAATCCTCTGGTACTTCAGTTGTAAAACTCCATACCGGTCCTCCAGTTTCCTCACCAAATTCATCTCTTGCAACAATCTTCCAGTAATAAGTTGTATCAAAATCCATTGTTCCAGGTTCATATTCAGTTTCAGACTGATCGTTTTCTTCTATGGGTGGTGGGCTACTTGTTCCAAAGTATATATCGTAAGTAAGGTCATCTCCATCATCATCACTACAAGTCCAACTTAAATCAGTATCTATATCAACATTAGTTGCTCCATCTGAGGGAGTGGGACCACTTGGGGCATCAGGCGCTGTGTTTCCACGTGTAGTAAAAGACCACATAGTCCCTTCAGTTTTTTCACCATGATTATCCCATGCAACAATCAGCCAAAAATACAATGTTGATAAATTTAATAGACCGGGATCATAGTCGGTGTTTGTTTGATTACTAACCACTTTTGATATTGGATGTTCCGATCCAAAATATACATAATAAGTAACATTATCGCAACCATTAGGATCGCCGCCAGTCCAACTTAAGTCTTCATCTAAAGCAACATTTTCTGCACTATCCCTTGGAGTTGGCTCACTGGGATCTAATGGTGGCAGATTCACAATGGAGACACTCAATGATTCAGACCAGTCACTTTCATTGTCCATTTCGTTTTTTGCTTTAACACTAATATTATACTCACCAGGTTCCCACCAAAAATGAGATGTATTAATAGTTGAATTAGGCACGTAATATTCTGTCCATTGATCAACATTTAAATCCCCATTCCAATCCCAACCATATGATACATTCATACCTTCAGGATCCTCGGCATATGTTGAATAATTATATACAGAGCAGGTTATTCCAGAAGTTTCGCCTGAGGGTTTAGAGGGAGTGTTAGGAGCTCTGCTGGATATATTCGACGCTCGAACTGATAAAGAATATTCATCATTTGAAAAATTACTTATGTTTGGTACAGCAACATATGCAATAATTAGAATAATTATTACTCCTAATACTAGGATTTTTATGAATCTTTTGTCTTCCATTTAATTTCCTCCAATATGATAATATATGAAATATATAATTGATTTATTTATTATATAATACTTTCTCTAAGAAAAAATGAACGATGATACTAATATTTTCGTTGATAATACCTGAATTGAATATTTTAAAGTATAAATCGATTTTATAATCTATTAATACAAATAATTATTTAATATCGTTTTTCCTTAGAGTAAATGAGTTTCATGGAGTCAAAAAAATTACAGGTTGAAAGAATTATTGTCGGACCATTGGCTTCAAATTGTTATATTATATGGGATAATTTATTAAAAAAAGGTGCAATAATCGATCCTGGAGATGATGCAAAATCAATTTTGAATAAGATTGCTGAGCTTGATGTTGATATTGATTATATTTTGGCGACTCATGGTCATTTTGACCATATAGGAGCAGTAGCAAATTTAAAAAAAGAGACTAATGGTGAGTTTCTTGCTCATAAAGAAGATCTTTTTTTTATAGAAGATGCTGAAAACGCAGCTAATAGATGGGGATTTACAATCGAAAAACCACCTAGTCCAGATCGTTTTATAGAGGATGGAGATATAATTAAATTAGGAGATTTTGAACTAAAGGTAATGCATACTCCTGGTCATTCCCCAGGTGGTGTAAGTTTCTTATATGACGAGATGGTATTTTCAGGAGATACTTTATTTAACGGAAGTATTGGTAGGACAGATTTTAGGAAAGGTTCTTTTGAAGAATTATCAAAATCTATTAAAACAAGGTTGTACACCCTCTCAGATAATACGATTGTATATACTGGACATGGTCCTATTACTAAAATTGGTGTTGAAAAAATTTACAACCCCTTTGTGAGGTTATAATTTTGGATGAGGGGATAAATAAATTAAAAAAATTATTTGATGACTCGAAAAACATTGTTGCTTTTACCGGTGCAGGATTTTCATCTGAGAGTGGAATACCTACATTTCGCGGAGTTGGTGGTCTATGGAACGAATACGACCCTATGAAATATGCAAATATTAAATATTTTTCGGATGACCCTTCATACTATTGGAGTTTTTTTCGTGATGTAAGATATTCAATTATTAAAAACGCAAAACCCAACGCAGCTCATTACGCTTTGGTTGATTTTGAAAGGAAAAATAAACTTAAAACGGTAATTACCCAAAATATTGATGGTTTACATCAAATGGCAGGTCAATCAAAAGTAATAGAGCTGCATGGGAACTCTAGAGAAATTTATTGTATTGATTGCAGCAAAGTTATCACTATGGATGAAGCTTTTAAAATATTAAAATATAAATTACCTCCAAGATGTCAATACTGTGATGGTATTTTAAGGCCAAACACTGTATTTTTTGGTGAATCTCTTTCACAACAAAAGATAGAAGAAGCAGTTTTTTTTACAAAAAATTGTGATCTTTTTTTGGCAATGGGTAGTTCTTTAGTAGTTACTCCAGCATCATTTCTTCCCCAAATTGCTAAAGCAGCAAAAGCTTCATTAGTAATTGTCAATATTGATCCAACCCCAATAGATTATTTGGCAGATGTGGTCATTCATGATAAGGCATCAAAAGTTCTAATGCATATTTTAAAAGGCAGTTAGATTGAATTAATTCAATTTTAATTTAAAAAATTATTATATGTGCTCAAAGAAATCGATTTTGTCAATAAATTCAAACAAATTGTTAACCACAAAATCTCCTTTTACTTTTTTTTCTCGATCAAGATAAATTGAATTTATACCGATTTTCTTTGGAATATCATAATCAAATCTCATATTATCTCCAATGTGAATCATTTCGGTTGGCTCAATACTAAGATTTTTACATATCATCAAATAAAAATCAGTTAATTTATTAACTGTATGAAAATCAGATGTTGATGAAAAAATATTGCTAAAAAATTTGCTTATTTTTGTTTTATTTAGTTCAATATCGATAAATTCTCTTTTAGCATTGGAGGCAATTATTAAATCATAATCTATCCTTAATGTTCTCAAAACAGTCAGAACTTCAGGATAGATTTCTATTGCATACTTGTATTTATCTAATAGCATTTGATAATCATATTTTAAATCTAAAAAATCGAACCAATATTTTAAATCATACCATTCTTCTTTACTATTCCCAATTTTATCATATTCACTGATCAAAAAATCTTTTGCTTCTTTAAAACTAATATTTTTATCTCGGGAATAGATATTTGGCAGACCTTCTAACCAAACTAAATCCGCATACTTACTTTTCATTAAAGTTCCATCTAAGTCAAAAGAAACTATCTTTATCATATATTTCTATACTAAATTAACTATTATTAATTTATTTAGTTCAAATTAATAATTGAAACTATTAAATTGAAAAGATGCTTTAATATAAAACAAAATAAAAAATTTGTTTGAAAAATGTTTAACAATTATTACAGAATGCTTAAATTACAGTTTATGTTTCATTGAATTTAAATAAAAAAAATTTGGGGAAAATAAATAATATTTCAATTTTAGGGAGAGGAAAAATGAAAAACCAAATAAATTTGTTACCAGATGAGTTACCAAAAAAATGGTATAATATACAACCAGATATTGCTAAAAAATTTGAACCATTACCGCCTCCAAGGGGAGAACAGTTAGAACAACTACCTAATATGATGATAGGTGCTTGTCTACAGCAGGAATTTTCTGATCAGACTTGGGTAGACATTCCAAAAGATTTATTAGAAATTTATGCAAAAGCAGGTAGACCTAGACCACTATTTAGAGCTACCAATCTGGAAAAAAAGCTTGGAACGCCTGCAAAACTATTTTACAAAGGCGAATTTTTTAGTCCAACCGGCAGTCATAAAGTTAATACTGCCCTTGCTCAAGCATATTATGCAAAGGAATGTGGGATTCGAAGGTTAACAACTGAAACAGGTGCAGGTCAATGGGGTACAGCTCTTTCTTATGCATGTGCATTAGTAGATATAAAATGTACTGTTTATTGGGTTAGAGCAGTTCATGATTGGAAACCGGATAGAAAAAGTTATATGAAAATGTTTGGGGCTGATGTGTATGCTTCTCCAAGCAATAAAACAGAATCCGGAAAAGCATTATACAGTAAAAATAAAAAACATCCTGGTTCTTTATCAATTGCAATATCTGAAGGACTTGAAGATGCAAAAAAAGATCCAGATGCTTACTATTGTTTGGGGTCAGTGTTAAACCACGTTTTAATGCATCAAACAATTATTGGTCTTGAGGTAAAGCAACAATTTAAAAAAATAGATATGTACCCTGACATAATGATATCTTGTTTGGGGGGAGGTAGTAATTTCGGTGGCTTTATTCTTCCTTTTATGGGCGACGTTTTAACTAAAAATAAAAATATTAAGTTTATTGCAGCTCAAAGCCAAGCAGCACCAAATTTGCAAGGTGAGTATAAATATGATTATGCTGATCATGCAAAATTAACCCCACAATTAAAAATGTATACTCTAGGTCATCAGAAGGAGTTTCAACCAATAAAGGGAGATGGATTAAGATATCATGGATGTTCGCCAATAATAAGTATGTTGAGAAATAAAGGTCTAATCGATACTATAGCTTATCCAATTGATGAGAAATATGTTTTTAAAAGAGCCATGGAATTCATGCAAACAGAAGGTTGGATTCCTGCACCAGAATCTGCATATAGTGTCGCATGTGCAATGGATGAAGCTTTGAAGTGTAAGAGGACTGGAGAAGAGAAGGTTATTGCGTTTAATTTAAGTGGGCACGGATTCTTAGATATATATGGATATAAGGAAGTATTAGGGTTGAAATAATAATTCTTACTGCAAAAATTTCTAATCAAATTTGATTTTTCTCTTAACTATCGTTAAATTTATATATGCTTATTGTAATAAATCTATTAAAGATCATAACATGGGGGAATAAAAAATGAAGAAATATTTTGTAATAAGTATTTTGGCCTTTATTTTATTAATGCCAGTAGCAGCATCTTACAATACAATTTCGATAGGAGATATTAAAACATCTACTATACAATCTAGTGTTGAAGAATCAACTCATAGTGTCATGATTGAATATGCAACATTAACTACATGCCCACCTTGTGTTACTGCATCCAGTCAATTAAACAGCATATATAACTCTGGTGATCTTGATTTTTATTTTGTTACGTTAGTTGCTGATGAATGTAATTTAAACATACGTGGAAGAATTTCAGATCTAGGGGTATCAAGTGTACCAGATGTTTATTTTGATGGGGGATACAGGAGAATTCTTGGCGGTCAGAGCAGTGAAACACCTTATAGAAATGCAATCACACAGTGTGGCCAAAGAGATGTGCCTGATATTGATATTGATGTTAGTGCTGATTGGAAAGGAAATGGAGAGATAAAAATAAGTGTTGATGTTCAAAATAACGAACCTGAAGAATATAGTGGAATATTAAGAGTCTATATAGTTGAAGTGGAGTCAAGATGGAATGATAATGGTGGTCATCCATATCATTATGCAGCAATAGGAATGCCAATTGATAGAAGTCTTACTATGCCAAAAGCTGGCGTTCAACCTTTAGCAGATACATACACTTTTTCGAAAACATGGAAAGGATCAATTTATGGATTTGGGGATATAACAAAAGATAATATTATGATTATTGCATCCGTTTTTGATAAGGAAACTGGTCACGCAGTTCAGGCAGCTTCAGCAGAACCTGCTAGTGCAACAAGTCAATTATATGAATTCATCTCATCCAGACCTATGATCAGAGCATTTCAATTCTTAATAAACAAGGGGATTTCCAATCTAATTTTTTAATCCTTTAAATAGACAATTATTAGACAATATAATGATAAAAGCTCCTTAAATGGTCATTTCTAGCAAGTTATAAATAAATTTAAAATCATTTCTTATAATGCCATTATATTGAATGCATTACGGGTTAATAAATGAACTTTGATAGATTTAGAAGGCAAATTATTGTAAATGAAATTGGCGAAAATGGACAACAATTACTTTCAAAAAAAAAAGTAGTAATTATTGGTGGCGGAGGATTAGGAAGTAATAGTGCAAATATTTTAGTAAGGTTAGGTATCGGAAGAATCGACATTATAGATGATGATATTTTAGATATTACTAATCTACATAGAATGTCGATTTACAATGAAGAGGACATAGGAAAAATAAAAAGCCAAATCCTTGCAGAAAAACTTCAAAAAATAAACTCTGAAGTAAAAGTTAGAGGGATTGATAAAAAAGTTACGAAAAAAAATATTGAATCAATTACTAACAACTCAAATATTATTTTAGATGGAACAGATAATCTGGAAACAAGATTCTTAATAAATGAATTGTCAATTAAAAAGAAAATCCCTTGGGTTTATGCGGGGGTACATGGAACTATAGGAATGATAATGGCAATAGAACCCAAGATATCTCCTTGCTTTAGATGCATATCACAAAATAATATCCGAGAAAAATCATTTGAAATACCAGTATTAGGAAATCTTCCAGTTATAATTTCCTCGATTCAAATCACAGAGGCATTGAAGTTATTATTAGATAAAAACCCATCTGGATTAATAATTTATGATATTTGGAATCAGAATTTCGAACGAATAAACATAAAGAGAAATCAACAGTGTATTTGTTGTGGCAAAGAAGTATTCGAATTACTCTAGAGGTCATTTTGTAATGGAAATAAAGATTAAATTGTATGGTAGATACAGGGAAATTGCAGGTAAAGAAGAATTTCAATTCAAGGTAAATGGAGATACGATATGGGATGTTATAGATAAATTTGTTAAAAAATACTCAGTAATTGAGAAGGATAAAAAATTTATCATGGTTTTAAAAAATAACACTTACGCCTCATTTGATGAGAAGATTGAAGAAGGAGATACAGTAACAATATCACCGCCGGTAGTCTCAGGTGGATAATTTGAATGAAAAATAAAACATTTCTTTTTCTAATTTTCTTAACTGTCGCAATTGCTATACCTTCTTTAGTAGCAGAAAATTTAATTGTAATAGATTACTATTATTCACCAAATTGTCCAACTTGTAGGGTTTATACAGAAGAGGTAATAGATCCTATTGAAGAAAATTTCTCTGGAAAAGTAATTGTAAATAGAGTTGATGTAAAAGCCAATAATGACAACTGGAAAGAATTTGTTAACCATGGTTTTGGATCCTATCCCGCTGCTGTTGTAAATAATGTAACAAAAATACCTAAAAGCAATCTAACATATGAAACTTTAGAAGAAATAATACTCGCATATATTGCAGAAGCAGAGTATAACCAAACATTTAATGAATTTGAAATTGAAATACCAATTATTGGAACTATAAATACAACTAGTTTATCCTTACCAATATTAACTGTTGTATTAGGTAGTTTAGATAGTCTCAACCCATGTTCTTTTTTTATTTTAATTTTTTTACTAAATCTTCTCCTTCATGTACAATCTAGAAGAAAAATGTTATTGGTAGGAGGGATATTTATTTTCTTTTCTGGCTTTTTTTATTTCTTGTTTATGTTTATCTTGTATAGTTCATTGGTAATAACTTCTCAATATATTGATATAATATCAATTATTGCAGGAATAATTGCAATAATAATTGGAATATTCAATGTAAAAGATTTTTTCTTTTTTAAAAAGGGACTGTCTTTAAGTATCCCTAAAGACAAACAACATGAAATATTTAAAAAGATGAGAGATTTAATAAAAACTACATATTTTCCAGCTATAATAGGAGGAGCGATTTTTCTTGCAATCATTGTTAATTTTTATGAATTAATTTGTACTCTAGGTTTTCCCATAATTTATACGACTCGTTTAACATATGAAAATCTTCCTATTTTTGAATATTCTGCGTATATATTATTTTACAATGTGGTCTATGTTATTCCTTTATTAGTAATTTTATTTATATTTGTGTATACATTAGGTCGAAGAAAATTAACAGAACTTCAAGGAAGAAAATTAAAACTGTTGTCTGGTATAATGATATTTAGTTTTGGTCTGTTTTTTATTGTAGATTACCAATTGTTGGAAACTTTTTTTACTCCAATATTATTATTAATTTCAAGTATTTTCTTTACAATGGTTATTTCATTTATCTGGGATAAATATAAGAAAAAAAAGGAAGATAGTGAATCTTAATTTGAATTTGATATCTATATATCTCTTCTAAATGCTCCTGATAGCATTGCATTAAATTCAAAATCTTCGACCCAATCAAATCTATCATCGATTTCGCTTTTAGGAATCTTCTTTGCACTTTCTGCTAGATGTTTTTGTTGTTCTTCGATTAATCTTTCTAAAGGTGCAAAACGTTTTGATTTTACAACAGGATAGACATTTGATGAGTCGACACCTTCCATAGTGCGAATTTTTTCTCTTAAAAAATGGTTAACGGTTTTACTAGAGTCAGCCGCAACATTAAGAACAATATCTTCATCGCCTAGGGAATAAGACACATAAATTGGGAACAAATTAAATGGAAATTTGTAGTTTATAAGATAGTTATATATCTTCTTGTAATTCTTTGGATGGGTATAAATTCTTATAATATATCTTTGCATGTTTTGGGGTTTATTTTTTGGAATTGGAAAAAACACGGGTTTCATTAATGATATAGTTCTAGTGTGATGGCATTCATCAAAATCAGAAAGAGTTTCAGTCAAGAAATGTGCGATGTTGTCAGGATCTTTTACATCAAAAATTACACCAACGCTCATCATCCCTTCTAACTGCGCTGAATAAAGGGGTGTAACAACATCTGATGACTCTTTTGCGATAACATTTTCAACATAATTCCAGACTTTGTTTAAATCAGTTTTCGGAAATAATCTTACTATCATCATCATAGGCTTTTTCCACCTTATATTGTTTAATTTGAAATTGCGTGAATATGCTAATGCTTTAAGTATCTTTTGTTGGATTTCATACCTGAACAAGGTAGAGGTAAATAAAAATAATTTCATAATAAAAATATAGAGTATCTATCTATAGTAGTAAATTCTAAAATAAAATAAAACATTTTTTATTACTTACAATTTCACAGCATATTTCATAAAGAATTATTTTACAAAATCTAAAAGAAACAATTTTTAGTAAAAAATATCGAATATCAGAACGTATTTAAACTTAAAGTTGAACTTTAGAAGAAATCATTAAGTATTATTGCATTATTACCGAATATACCCTATAACAAAATACACTGGGGAGGCCAGTCTAAATGGGAAAAAATATTGTTCAAAAAATTTTAGAAAAGCATATAGTTGAAGGCAGTTGGCAGCCAGGTAAAGAAATTGCGATAAAAATCGATCAAACCTTAACTCAAGATGCTACTGGTACAATGGCATATCTACAATTTGAAGCAATGGGGGCAAAACAAGTAAAAACTGAATTATCTGTAAGCTATGTCGATCACAATACTGTCCAAATAGGATTTGAAAATGCTGATGATCATAAATATTTACAGAGTGTTGCAGCTAAATATGGAATAATTTTTTCAAGAGCTGGAAACGGTATATGTCATCAAGTCCATCTTGAACGTTTTGGAAAACCTGGAAAAACTCTATTAGGTAGTGATTCTCACACACCAACTGGTGGTGGAATTGGTATGATAGCAATTGGAGCTGGGGGTCTTGATGTTGCAGTTGCAATGGCTGGTGGACCTTTTTATCTTTCTTGTCCTAAGGTTATAAAAATAAATCTAAAAGGAAAACTTAAACCATGGGTTGCAGCAAAAGACGTAGTGATAAAAATGCTAGAAATATTTACAACTAAAGGAAATGTTGGATGCGTATTTGAGTATGGTGGTGAAGGAGTCAAGACCCTCTCTGTTCCTGAAAGGGCTACAATTACTAACATGGGTGCAGAATGTGGTGTAACAACCTCAATTTTCCCAAGTGACCGAACTACTTATGCATTCCTAAAAGCTCAAGAACGTGAGGAAGACTGGACCGAAATTATCGCTGACTCAGATGCAGAATATGAAAAAATAATTGATTTAGATCTTAGCGATATTGTTCCCCTTACAGCATATCCACACAGTCCAGGGAATATTAAAACTGTTAGGGAATTGGAAGGCATGAATGTTGATCAGATTTGTTTGGGAAGTTGCACAAACTCATCTTATAAGGATCTAATGACCGTTGCCCAAATCCTTAAAGGCAAAAAAGCTCACCCAAATGTTAGCTTTGTAATTGCACCGGGTTCAAAACAAGTACTAGAAAATATTACCAGAGATGGAGGATTAGCTGATTTAATTTCAGCTGGTGCAAGAATTGCAGAATCTGCTTGTGGTTTTTGTATTGGAAATAGTCAATCGCCAAAAACAGAGGCCGTCTCTCTACGGACAAGTAATAGGAATTTTCTAGGTAGATCCGGGACAAAAAGTGCTAATGTTTATCTTGTTAGTCCTGAAACTGCTGCTGCAGCTGTTATTTCTGGAAAAATGACAGATCCTAGAGATTTAGAGAAAATGGGTATAAAGTATCCTGATATCAAAATGCCTGAAGAATTCTATATTGATGATAGTATGTTTGTTTATCCGCCTGAACACCCGGAACACATAAAGATTTACCGTGGACCCAATATTGGAGATCCGCCAGCTAGTTTACCTATGCCAAACACAATTTCTGGAGAGGTTACTATTAAAGTTGAAGATCAAATAACTACCGATCATATAATTCCTGCTGGAAGTAAAATGAAATATAGATCAAATGTTCCAAAATATTCTGAATTTCTATTTGAGGTTGTAGATTCAAACTTTTATAATCGAGCAAAGAAAATTAAAAGTGAAGGAAAATCAAATATTTTTGTTGCAGGTCTAAGTTATGGTCAAGGATCATCTAGAGAACATGCAGCACTTTGCCCCATGTATATGGGTACAAAAGCAGTAATTGCGAAATCATTTGAAAGAATTCATACAGCAAATCTAATTAATTTTGGAATAGTACCACTGACATTCAAAAATGAAAGTGATTATAATAAAATAGATCAAGGTGATGACATAGAAATACCGAATATTAAGAGCATAATAAATCAAGGCGGAGTGTTAAAAGTTAAAGATAAATCAAAAGGAATTGAATTTGAAGTTAATTATAATCTCTCAGACCGACAGCGGGAGATTATACTTGCAGGTGGAACACTTGCTTATATGAAAAATAAAAGCTAATAGAGCAATTGGAAGGTTGAAATATTATGGCACAAAGAGGAATAAGAGAATATGATGGAAAGAGAATGCTTGCAAAATATTGGTCAGAATATATAAGCAAAGATTTTTCGTATCCAGGAAAAATCGTCTTAGTTGACCCAAAGACAAAAGTAGACGATTTACCAAAAAAACATAAATGGTTAAACAAAGAAAAATTAGTTGTTAAACCTGATCAACTTTTTGGTAAGCGAGGAAAACATGGTCTAATAAAGGCAAATGCGAATTTCTCAGACGTTAAAAAATGGATTAAGGCAAGAATGAATAAAAATACAACTGTAGGAAAAGTTACAGACAAACTAACACACTTTATAATTGAACCTTATATTCCACATAAAGAAGAGTTCTACATAGCAATTAAAAGTAACCGACAAGGAGATACAATATACTTTTCAAATCATGGGGGCGTAGATATTGAATCGGTATGGAAAACTGTAGTAGAAATTCAAGTAGAAGTTAACCAAGATGTTGATAAATTAAATATTGAAAGTAAATTACCAAATGATACTCCCAAAGATAAGAAGAAAATGTTCGCAAGTTTCATAAAGGGATTGTTTAAATTTTACAAGGATCTTAACTACGCATATCTAGAGATAAATCCATTTGTTGTATCTGGAGAAGATATATTACCTCTTGATTTAGTTGCTCGACTTGATGATACTGGACATTTTGAAAGTAGTGGAAAATGGGGCGATATAACATTCCCAGCTCCTTTTGGTAGAAAGTTATCCAAAGAAGAGGAATATATTAAAGAAATGGACGAAAAAAGCGGTGCTTCTTTGAAATTAACTGTTTTAAACCAAAAAGGACGTGTATGGACTATGGTTGCTGGTGGAGGTGGTAGTGTAATTTATACCGATACAATTGTTGATTTAGGATATAGAGATGAACTTGCCAATTACGGTGAATACAGTGGAAATCCTACCACAGATCAAACATACGAATATGCAAAGACAATACTTGATTTGATGACTCGTGAGAAAGATCCAAAGGGCAGAGCAAAATTCTTACTTATTGGTGGAGGAATTGCTAACTTTACTGATGTTGCGAAAACATTTACCGGCATAACAATGGCACTTAGAGATTTTAAAAAGAAATTGAAAGATACAAATGTAAAAATATATGTAAGACGTGGCGGTCCAAACTACCAAGAAGGATTACGAATAATGAGAGATCTAGGTGAAGAACTAGGTATACCTATCAAGGTATATGGCCCTGAAACACATATGACTCGTATAGTTAATATGGCATTGGAGGGTAAATAATTGGAGGTGCTAACAATGGCAAAATCTAAATCAAAAAAACAAAATATTAAAAAATCCGGGAAAAGACCAGATTATATTTTAATGGACAAAAATACAAAGGCAATTGTTTTTGGTTATCAGCAAAGAGCTATACAGAGAATGCTTGACTTTGATTATATATGCCGTCGTGAAACACCATCTGTTGTAGCAATTGTTAATCCCACCCGGGATGGGTTGCATAAATGCTTCTGGGGTACAAAAGAAATCCTTATCCCAATGTTCAAAACACTTGCTGAAGCAACAAAACTTCATCCCGAAGCGGATTTCATGGTAAACTTTGCTAGTTTCAGATCTGCTTACCCCACAACAAAAGAAGCATTATTGACAAAAACTATCCGGACAGTAGGTGTAATTGCTGAAGGCGTTCCAGAACAGCGAACAAAGGAATTAATTAAAATTGCTAAAGAAGAAAATAAATGGATAATAGGACCTGCAACTGTTGGAGGGATAGCTGCTGGAGGTTTTAGAATTGGAAATACTGCAGGTATGCTAGATAACATTGTAGCATCTAAACTACATAGACAAGGAAGCGTAGCATATGTTTCTAAATCAGGTGGGCTAAGTAACGAATTAAATAATATTATTGCAATGAACACAGATGGAGTATATGAAGGGGTTGCAATAGGTGGTGACAGATACCCTGGTTCAACCTTTATAGACCATATGATGAGATATGAAGTAAACCCAGATATTAAAATGATGGTCTTACTTGGAGAGGTTGGGGGAGTTGATGAATACGAAGTTGTAGAAGCAATGAAAAAAGGTCGGATAAAAAAACCAGTAGTTGCCTGGTGTATCGGAACTTGCTCAAAGGTTTTCCCCGCTGAGGTTCAATTTGGTCATGCTGGAGCAAGAGCGGGTGCTGATATGGAAACAGCTGATGCAAAAAATAAAGCACTCAAAGAGGCGGGTGCTTATGTTCCAGCTAGTTTTGATGACTTTGATGAACAAATTAAAAAAGCATTTAATAAGTTAGTAAAAAGTGGTAAGCATAAACCTATAACTGATGTGGAACCACCAAAAATCCCAATTGATTATGCTGTTGCATTAAAAGAGGGTATAATAAGACGACCGGCTAATTTCATAAGTACAATATCAGACGATCGTGGTGACGAGCTTAGATATTGTGGAATTAAAATTAGCGATATTTTCAAAGAAAAATGGGGCTTAGGCGGAGTAATTGGACTGCTTTGGTTTAAGAAAAATCTTCCTGCGTGGGCTAGAGAATTCCTTGAAAGGGTAGTATTATTGACTGCTGATCACGGACCTGCTGTATCAGGTGCACATAACTCAATCGTTGCAGCACGTGCTGGAAAGGATTTGATTTCGTCTTTGGTAAGTGGATTACTTACAATTGGCCCAAGATTTGGTGGTGCTGTACAGGGATCTGCAGATCATTTCACAAAATATCTTTATCAAGGTTCAACACCTGAATTTATGGTAAAAGACATGAAAAATCAAAATGTGAATATTCAGGGGATTGGTCATAGAATAAAATCTGTAACAAATCCTGATGTAAGAGTAACATTGATGGTAGATTTTGCAAAGAAGAATTTCCCAAAAACAGAGACATTAGATTACGCGCTTGAGGTCGAAAAACTTACAACTGCAAAAAGAAACAACCTTATATTAAATGTTGATGGAGTCATTGGCGTTCTTTGTTGCGATATGCTAAGAGGAATAGGATACTCAAGAAATCAAGTAAGAGAATTTGTAAATCTTGGAATTTTAAATGCTTTATTTGTGCTGGGTAGAAGTATTGGCTTCATGGGTCATATCATGGATCAAAAACGATTGAAAGCAGGTTTATACAGGCACCCATGGGACGATATACAATACATGATGCCAGATAAACCAGAAAAAGTAAAATAAAAAAATTGTGGAGAAAGATACAAATGAGTAATAAAGTTGGAAATATTATTTATACTAAAGTTGATGAAGCACCAGCTTTAGCAACACACTCATTTCTTCCTATTGTAAAAGCATTTACAAAAGTAGCAGGAGTTATAATTGAAACAAAGGATATCTCACTTGCAGGTAGAATTATTGCAAATTTTCCTGAGAATCTTACTGAGAATCAAAGACAACCAAATGACTTAACGGAATTGGGTCAGTTGGTAAAGAAACCAGAAGGAAATGTCATCAAACTGCCATGCATAAGTGCATCAATTCCCCAATTAAAAGCTGCAATTAAAGAATTAAAGTTACAAGGCTATAATATTCCAGATTATCCTGAAGACCCTCGGAGTGAGATAGAAAAAAAAATCAAAGCTAGATATGACAAAATAAAAGGAAGTGCTGTAAATCCTGTTTTAAGAGAAGGAAATTCGGATCGTAGGGTTCCTGGTCCTGTGAAAAATTATGCAAGAAAGAATCCTCATCCGATGGGCAAATGGAAAAAAGATTCAAAATCCCATGTTGCACATATGAAAAGTGGGGATCTTCGTTCAAACGAAATATCTGTTACTTTAACAAAAGAAACATCTGGTGATGCAAGAATTGAATTTATTGACCAAAATGGAAATATAAAAGTGCTTAAAGAAAAACAACCACTTTTGGATGAAGAAATAATTGACGCGACTTTCATGAGCAAGCAAGCATTAAGAGCTTTTCTTAAAGAGCAAATAGAAGATGCGAAAAAGAAAAATGTGTTGTTCTCTGTTCACTTAAAAGCTACAATGATGAAAGTTTCGGATCCAATTATTTTTGGCCATGTAGTTTCTGTTTTTTTCAAGGATGTCTTTGAAAAACACGCTTCGATATTTGCAGAGTTAGGCGTTAGCCCTAACAATGGATTGGGCGATCTTTATGCAAAAATCAAAAATTTAACTGAAGAAAAAAGAGCGGAAATCGAAGCTGATATTCAGAACTGCTATAAAAAAGGACCAAAACTTGCAATGGTGAATTCTGAAAAAGGAATTACCAATCTACACGTACCAAGTGATACAATTATCGATGCAAGTATGCCAGCTGCAATTCGTAATTCAGGGAAAATGTGGGGGCCTGATGGCAATCTTCATGATACAAAATTTGTGATTCCAGACAGCAGTTATGCAGGTGTCTACAAAGAGGTAATTGACTTCTGTAAAAAATATGGCGCATTTGACCCCACAACCATGGGAACGGTTCAAAATGTAGGTCTTATGGCACAAAAAGCAGAGGAATATGGCTCTCATGATAAGACGTTCCAGATGCCAGCAGATGGGACAGTAAAAGTGGTTTTAGCTTCAGGAAAAATAATTACACAACAAAAGGTTGGAGAAGGTGACATATGGCGCATGTGCCAGGCAAAGGACCTTCCAATTCAAGATTGGGTTAAGCTAGCTGTAAATAGGGCTAAGGCAACAGGTTCACCTGCAGTTTTTTGGCTTGATAAAAATAGAGCTCATGACAGAGAACTAATAAAAAAGGTTAATCGCTATCTTAAAAACCATGATACAAAAGGTTTAGAAATTCATATAATGTCTCCTGTAGAAGCTACACGATTTTCAATTATAAGAATGAAAGAAGGAAAAGATACCATATCTGTAACTGGAAATGTGCTTCGTGATTATCTAACGGATTTATTTCCAATCCTCGAGGTAGGTACAAGTGCAAAAATGTACTCAATTGTACCTCTAATGAATGGTGGCGGTTTATATGAAACTGGAGCTGGTGGTTCTGCTCCCAAACATGTACAACAATTCATAGAGGAAGGTCATCTAAGATGGGACTCTCTTGGGGAATTCTTGGCACTTTCTGTATCATTAGAACATTTGAGCAATACAACAAATAACAGGAAAGCAAAAGTATTGGCAGAAGCACTTGATAAGGCAACTTCCAAATTTCTAATAAACAACAAATCTCCATCTAGAAAAGTAAATGAAATAGATAATAGAGGCAGTCATTTTTACCTTACATTATATTGGGCTCAGGCATTAGCTGAACAAACAAAAGACACTGAACTTCAAGCACGTTTTACAGATTTAGCAAAAAACCTTTCTGAAAATGAAGATAAAATTTACAATGAATTGATGGCTGCACAGGGAAAACCAGTTGACCTAGGTGGATATTATAAGCCAAATGAAAAATTAGTAACTAAAGCCATGCGTCCAAGTATAACTTTCAATCAGGCAATTGAATCACTATCTGTTGTTAATGCATAGATAGATAATAAATTAGTCAATAAAACCGTTGATTAATTAATACTCTTATCTCTTTTTTTTAATTTCCTTATAGACTTAGTTGTGATTATATTTATATTGGTGTTGGCAACATTGTTGATTATTTTATATCCCGATTTCACAGGTGCATTTACAGAGATTTTTTTAATTTCTTTTAATACTAAAAATATTTTATCTTTTGGAACGGGTTGAGAGCTCTTAACACTAACAAGAGGCCATTCACCATTTTTAACAAAAATTGTGGATGTTAACATTCTTCTAGGATCAAGTGCCTCATTTCTTGCATATTCAATCCCTTTTTTACATTTGTTTCCATCTAATAACTCAATATGGTTTTTGGAAGTTCTAACTAAAATTTTACAGCCGACGGGGCAAACAATACATGTAATTTCCTGCTCATTTAACATCTAATAATACCTCTATTGAATCATTGAATCTTACGATATCTTCAGAGATATCTAGATTAAACTCAATCATATTAGCAGGATTTGCCCATTTCAATTTTTTCTTTAGAATTTGTTTATTACCTGAAATAACATGAAGAGTCGGAGTTTCATATGGTTTTTCAACTCTACAGGTAAAATGTACATTTTCAGTTTTACCTATTCGTTGAGGAACAATATTTCTTATTCCTTTTCCTGGTTTAACAATAATAAATTTTTTTGATTGAATTGTTTTTTTAACCGAATATTTCCCAACTCTTTTTGCATCCTTTGAAAGGAGATCAACATTATCATAAACTTGCAAGCAATTTCCACAAGCAAATATCCCCCCCTTTGATGTTTGAAAGTTTTGATCTACAATGGGCCCTCCAGTTAGTTCATCTATTTGGATATCAGCATTTTTTGATAATTCATTTTCTGGAATGAGACCTAATGAAAGAAGAAGAGTGTCACATTTAATCTTTTTTTGAGTGTTTACAATTGGATTTAAGTTCTTATCTAATTGACATATAGTTATTTGTTCAACTCTTTCTTTTCCCTCAATACATGTAATAGTGTGATTTAAAAAAAGTGGAATATTATAATCATCAAGACATTGAACAATATTTCTAGGAAGGCCACTGGAGTAAGGTAAAACTTCAACAACTCCTAAAACATGAGCCCCCTCGAATTTCAAACGTCTTGCCATTATTAATCCTACATCACCTGAACCAACAACAACTACGTTTTTTCCCGGCATGATATTGTACAAATTAATTAATGACTGGGCTACCCCAGCAGTAAAAATTCCGCTTGGTCTATTTCCAGGAATCATTGCATTCCATCTTGTTTTTTCCCTGCAGCCCATAGCAAGAATTATTGCTTTTGACTTTATTTTGTAAAGCCCTTTTTTATTTACAGCGGTTATTTCTTTATTTTTATTAAGCTTTAAAACCATTGTTTCATTCATTATGATGATATTTTTTTGTTCCGCTAATTCGATATATTTGTCTGCATATTCGGGACCGGTCATTGACTTTCCTGTTTCCTCAACACCGAAACCATCATGTATACATTGGGGAAGAATGCCACCAAGCCAGCTATTTCTATCTAATATTAAAACTTGGTCAGCGCCATTTTCTTTTGCAGATACTGCTGCAGCTAGACCCGCCGGTCCTCCTCCAACCACAACTACATCTGCTTCAATATTATTCATCTATCATCTCTCTCGTTCTACCATAAAAAACGTTGGATTTAGGAGATTTTAATTTAATATCTTTAACTTCGATTTTAAAAAATTCTTCCATTATTCTTACCACGTGCTGAGTGCAAAAACCTCCCTGACATCTTCCCATACCAGCTCGACACCGATATTTCACAGCTGATAGAGTTTTTGCTCCAAGGGGATTTGACAAAGCGTTTATTACCTCTGCTTCTGTGATATTTTCACATCTACAAATAATTCTACCCCATCTAGGATTCTTGTCTATTAGTTTTGATTGTTCCTTAGCAGACATTTCAGAAAAACGTTTATTTTGAATTTTATGTATTTTAAAATGAGGTTTGTTTATTAGTTTAATTTTTTTAGATATTATTTTTAATATTTCTTTTGCTATTGCAGGGGCGGCGGTAAGCCCAGGTGATTCGATACCTAATAAATTAATTAATCCAGGCGTATTTTTGCTTTCTTCAATTCTATAGTCGGCCCATCCTCCTAATTCTGGAGGTGAAAGTTTACATCTAATACCTGAATATGCATTTATTATTGAATTTGGAGGTAATATTGGTAATAATTCCTTAGCTTGTGTTAATAGATTATTCATCATTTCTTTTGTGTTTCTTTTATCATAAAAATCATTAATGAATTCGGCACTTGGACCCAATAATATATTACCTTCAATCGTTGGCGTAATGTGTATTCCTAAAACCCCAATTTCATCATTGGGTATTTGATAAATCATTGAATTAACTAATGAATTGCAATTCTTGTCCAAAACTAGATACTCACCTCTACATGGATATACTTGAAAATCTGGGTCTTCAAGCATCGATACAATTTTGCGACAATTTATTCCACTGGCATTGACAACAATTTTTGACTGGAATTTTCCTTTATTTGTATTTATTAAAAAATTATTTTTTCCTTTTTTTATATCTTTTACCTCTGTTTCAAGAAAAAAAATTACATTGTTTATTGCTGCATTTTCCGCAAGAGCTATATTAAAAAGATAAGGTAGAGTTATTCCTGCTTTAGGAACCCATAAAGCTGCTGTACATTTGATATTTGGCTCTTTTTGTGATACTTCTGATTTTTCCAATATCTCCAATCCGGTTACTTTATTTTTTTCACCAATTTTTTTTAATCTTTCTAATTTTTTTATCTCATCTTGATTTTTTGCAATTACAAATTTTCCCACCCATTTCAATGGAAAATTCATTTTATTAGATAAGGATTGGAACATTTTATTTCCATCAATACAAAATTTTGCTTTGAGAGAGTTATTTGGAGAATTTATTCCACTATGAATCACGCCACTATTTGCTTTAGTTGCTCCACATGTAACATCACTACCCATTTCAAAAACAGCAACATTGATTTTATATTTTGATAACTCCCATGCAATTGACGAACCAACTACACCACTGCCGATAATTGCTACATGGAAATTTTTCATTCTTCAGGTTAATATCTCGAATAATATAAATATATTAGGTGGTTTTTTATTCAGGATATAATATTGGAGATATAGAGATGCAAGTTGATGTACCATATGGTAAGGAGAATATCAAAATTAATATATCAGAACCATTTGAAATTCTCGTTCCCAAACAATTAACTCTTAAAGACGAAGATAAATTGATTGAAGAAGCTTTAGAAAATACTTTTGGTTTTGAATCATTTGATGAATTTAGTGAAAATTGTAATAAATTACTTGTGATTATTAATGATGCAACAAGACCAACTCCAACATCAAAGATATTAAAATATCTTTTACCCTTTTTATCTTCTCATCCAGATTTAAAGTTTTTGATAGCAACTGGTGTTCATCGTGCGCCAACAGAAGAAGAATATAGATTTATTTTTGGAGATACTTATGAAATTTTTAGAAGGAGGGCATATCCTCACGATGCCAGAAAAGATGAAGATATGGTATATCTGGGAAAATCAAAGAATGGAACAGAGATGTACATTAACAAACTTGTTCCCGAATATAAAAACATTATTGTTATTGGTAGTGTAGAACCACATTATTTTGCAGGTTATACTGGTGGTAGAAAATCGTTTTTACCTGGGGTTGCCTCTTATAAAACAATTGAAATGAACCATAAACTTGCTTTAAGTGATGATGCTAAGTCTCTATCTTTAAAAGGAAATCCGGTAAATGAAGATATGGTAGATGCTATGAATGTATTAAAAGATCTAAATGTCTTTTCAATACAAACAGTACTAACTGGAGATCATAATCTATATGCAGTTACTGCAGGAGAGTTGCATGAATCATTTGACGCTGCAATTAACTTTTCAAAAGAAGTTTTTTGTGTGCCATTAAAAACTAAAGGTAATATAGTATTAACTGTAGCCCCTTTTCCAATGGATATTGATCTATATCAGTCTCAAAAGGCACTTGATAATGGAAAGTTGGCTTTGGAAAAAAACGGAATAATAATTCTTATTTCAAAATGTAGGATGGGTGTAGGAGAAGATGCATTTATTGAATTATTATCCAGAGCAAAATCTTGTCAAGAAGTATTTGAGTTTCTTGGAGGTGAATACAAACTAGGTTATCATAAGGCTGCAAAAATGGCACAAATTGGATTAAAAGCTCAAATGTGGGCTATTACTGACCTAGATGATACAACTATTAAAAAGTCAAAGATGAAACCATATAAATCTATTCAAAAGGCATTGGATGATGCAATAACAATTGTTAGACAACAAGGAAAAAAACCAAGAATTATTGTCATGCCATTAGGTAGTCTAACTATTCCTTTAGTATAATAGATTTGTAATTATGCATTTAACAATTACATTTTCTGCATTCAAATACATTGATTTTTTTAAAAATAAATAATAATTTTATCTTTCTATTTCAAAAGCAATCTTCATTTCTGCCCGGTAAAGTTTAACGGTATCATTTTCAACTTTTATATCAAATTTTGTTACCTCTGCTCTTCTAATTTTTTTTACTGTTTTTGTTGATTCCGTTATTGCATTTTTTGCAGCTTCGGAAAAACTCCTTTCCGATGTTCCGACTATATCAATTATCTTATATACTGCCATAAAACAAAACACCTCTGAAAATAAAGAATTATATTCACTACTTAATTCTTTTTGTAAGATTTAGAAATATATTGTATTAAATAAAAATTTAGAAAACAACTACTTATAATATTTTTTATAAAATTCCTTGATTTCCTTTTGACTTGGAATTTTACAATTCTTCCATATATAAATTATATCTTGTAGCTTATCTTCACCATTTTGACCTTTGAATAAATCTTCTAAGAAATCGGTTCTTTCTTTAATATCTCTTTTAATGTAATCAAGATATTGACTAGGTGAATAATAGTTTAACGGATTGAATCTTTTTCCAAAATCTTTCATACCATGTTTTTCTTCCAACTCAGTAGGATCTGGAATTAAATATCCAAATATAGGGTGCTTTATCCAACTCTCAATCTTCCTGTGCTCGACTAAATCAATTAAACGCTTAGAGTCAGCAACCTTTATGCCCTCCCCTTGACCTAAATATTTAATTTTTCCCAACTCGTCCTTTAGTATTTCACCTGTTTCATCATTTTTCTTAGGGATATTTTTTCCATTTTTATCGATTTTTTTAATTTGATTACCGTTAATATCATATTCACCAACAAAGCCTGCATTATTTATAAAAAAAACCAATTTTCCACTTGTATCCAGACCCATATCCTCATATGCCTTCAGTTTCAATAAAGCTTGTTGAGATTGTTCTCTTGCCATAAAATCTGTAGCAGCATATGATCTTACTCTAGTTCCAGGTTTTTGAGCAGCAATAGCAGAGGTAATTATACTTTCGCAACCACTATCTAAAGCAACTGCCATTTTTGGATCGATGACTCTAAAAATTGGCTCAAGAATATCATATTTCTTAAAGCTTAATGCTTCAGTCTTTAAAGATTTCTCTCTACCACTTCCCCAATTTGGATTTAATTCGCTAAATAGAAAAATGAATCTACCATTTGTTGTACCACTTTTTTCGTATTTCGTACATTGTAAAGACCCTACCATTTGAGTCTTTATTTTTACTGGAACTTTTACATTAAAACCTTTAATATTTTTAATTTCGTATTTTACTCCTTCACAATCAATATTCATCGCAAGAACAACTGGTCTTTTTCCCTCTTCACCTATGTGCTGAGATTTCATAAGACCAGGGTATTCTGGACTATAACGTGTTAAACCTTCCGATTTTGCAAAACTTGCAGCTTCTAATCCAATTAATTTTACTTCAATAATTTTATCATCTTTATCATAGACAAGTTTCCCAACACAAGCATCATCCTGTTCTAATTCTGGACCAACTGTTAATGTAGTCTTACCTGTCCCACTTAATCCTTTTAAAACTCGGTCAGTTGTACAACCTGCATGATAAGTTACCAAACCATCAGCTTCTGCTTTATTCCATACCATAGTTAGATTTGGTTTTTTATATGCTCCACCAAAATAGTCAACACCAAGACTAAGAACACGCCTAACATTATTTTTCATTTTAGTTAAATCATACAATGTTAAAGGAACTTTTGGGTCATATTCTGGCCATACATTCTGAATCATTTTAACATATTTTTCAGGTAGAGGTTCTTGTATTATATAGTTCCAACAATCTATATGCATGTCTTTTTCAGGGGGAAAAATCATCATTTTTCCCATCCAAGCAATATAAGCATTATGGGGGTTTTTTAAACTTGTAATTACTCTTAGTCCAACTTTATATCCCTCTTCCCCTTGAATTCCCTCTTGGATTAATACATCAGGTTTTTCTTCCTGGAGGTATTTTAAAGCAATTTCATAAATTTTTTCCCCAATTTTTGTATCAAATCTTTTCTGTTTTTTTCCTAGTTTATAATTATCAGGAATATTATAAAAAGCTCTGTCTGGTCTTCTACCAGGTTGTGTTGATCCAAACAAGTATTGCCCGTCTTTTGTAAAAACATAATATGGCGTTAGATATTCTTTATAAAAATCATCATTAGGATTATGAATAACATTTTTTTGTAATACATTTACTCCGGGTTCAATATTAAATATCTTAGACATAAAACTTCAAGCCCCGCAAAACCCGTAATATTCATCTTGTATTTAAATGAAATTGAAAATTAAATGATTTTAGCCGATATCTTTATAAAAACTGTCAAAAAAAAGTCTATTTAATTGCTTTTTTATTGTATTATTGATAAAGTTAGAAAATAATAAAGAGTGAAAATTAATATCTTTTTTAGGTGTTTTAACATTATGAATAAAAACATAATAGAAGGTATTGTCACTTTAATTAAAAAAGCAGAAACAGAGCTACCCGTTGATGTTATTAAAGCTTTAGAAAAGGCAAAAAAAACCGAAGAAGGTATTGCACTTACTCAAATAGAGACAATATTAGCGAATGTTGAATTAGCAAAAAAAAAGAAACGACCGATGTGCCAGGATACTGGAATTCAAACATTTTTTGTAAATATAGGTATAGATTATCCTCAAATTAATAAATTAAAAGATTTAATTATAAGAGGTGTTAAACTAGCCACAAAAGAAATTCCAATTCGTCCAAACACTGTTGATCCCTTCACCGGAAAAAACCATGGAGATAATACAGGCGACCACATACCATACATTACATGGAATTTTGTTAAAGGAAGTGATATATTTATTACTGCATTTCCTAAAGGCGGAGGGAGTGAAAATATGAGCAAACTTGGAATGCTCAAGCCTGGTGTAGGTATAGATGGAGTAAAAGATTTTGTCGTTAAAGAAGTCATAGCCACAGGAGGTCAACCATGTCCACCTACTGTTATTGGTGTTGGAATAGGTGGTGGTGCTGATTTAGCTTTAAAACTAGGCAAAATTGCATTATTACGCCCTGTTGGTTCCCGTCATAAAGATAAAAATATTGCTGCAATTGAAAGAGAATTGATGTCTAGAATTAACAAAGGAGGTAAAGGACCTATGGGACTTGGTGGAAAAACTACTGTGTTAGATGTTCATGTAGAAAAAGCTCATAGGCATCCAGCAAGTCTTCCAGTTGGAATTGTAATTCAATGTTGGGCAGATAGAAGGGCAAATATGATAATTCACAAGGATGGAAGTTGGGAGGTAAAATAATATGGAATTTAATCTTAAAACTCCTATAAGTAAAGAGACTATTAAAAAATTGCATATTGGCGATATTATATATGTGACAGGTAAAATGTTTACTGCTAGAGATGAGGCACATAAAATATTGCTTGAAACGGATGAAAAAAAATTACCATTTAATCCTAAAGATATGATTTTATTTCATTGTGGACCATTGATGAAAAAGGATAAAGGAAAATGGCAAGCAGTGTCTGCTGGCCCTACAACTAGTAGTAGAATGGAAATATTCGAAGATAAATTTATTGAACGATTTAGAACGAACCTAATAATTGGTAAAGGTGGAATGGGTGAAAGAACTCAAAGAGCACTAGAAAAGTACTCTGGTATTTATACATCTTATACTGGGGGGGCAGGAGCACTTGCGGCAGAGAGGATTTATGAAGTAGAGGATGTGTTTTGGTTTGACGAATTAGGTATGCCTGAGGCAGTTTGGATTTTTAAAGTCAAAGATTTTGGTCCTTTAGTGGTCTCCATGGATTCCTATGGTATATCTATTTATAAATAAAATTTATAAGAAAAATTTTAGAATAAAATTCGTTTATTAGTTATTAAATGATTGCAATTGTATATCATAGAGATTACATTAAATACGAGCTTGGTGTTTCTCACCCTCTTATAGGGAATAAACCTAGAAAAACAATGGATTTTTTTAAAAAAAAGAAAATAATTGAACAAATAAAAATATTTGAAGCAAAAAGGGCATCTGAGGAAGATATCTTAAGAGTTCATAATCCAGTATATGTTGAAAGAGTAAAAAAATTAAGTCAAACTGGGGGGATGCTATCTATGGATACACCAGCTCCAATTGGAATATTTGATACTGCTATGTTGGTTACTGGTGGAACTATATTAGCAGGAAAATTATTATTTGAAAAATATCAATGTGCTGTAAATCCTCTTGCAGGTTTTCATCATGCAAGTAAAAGCTTTTCTTCAGGTTTTTGTTTTTTCAATGACATTGCTGTTGTCATTGAATATCTAAGAGAAAAATACAATTTAGAACGTTTTCAAATAATTGATTTAGATGTGCATCATGCAAATGGAACTCAAGAAATATATTATGATGACCCCACAGTGTTGAATATTTCCTTTCATCAAGATGGGGACACTCTTTACCCAGGAACTGGCGCCATGGATAAAATTGGTAGGGGCAGTGGAGAAGGATATACTGTTAATTTACCTTTACCCCCTGGAACAGGAGGTAAAAGTTATATATATGCATTTGATAAAATAATACCTTTTATAACAAAAAATTTCAACCCTGAAATCATCTTGTACCAGTCAGGTGTAGATACTCATCATTCTGATCCTTTAGCAAATTTGTGTTTAACATATCAAACATATTACCATTTAGCTAGTAGAATTATCAATTTATCCAAAGAAACATGCAATAAATTGCTTGTATTGTTTGGAGGTGGATATAACAGCAGTGCTAGTGTAATTTCATACTATAATATAATGTGCGGCTTATTAGGCAGAAAAGATTTCATAAGCGAGAATGAAAAAAAAGATAAATTTCAGGGGGATATTAATTCTATAATTGAAAAATTCAAAAAGATTTATTCTCCCCATTGGGATTTTTAATACATTGTTTAAATTATTTATAGAATAATTGTATTTCCAAATACTAATTATAATTGATTAATTTATTAACATTATTAACTAGATTCTCCATCATTGAATCGATTTTTTCCTGCAATTCTTTTGAAATATCCATACCAAAAGAGATATCTTTTGGTTGAATGCCAAAAAAATAAAAATCTGGTGAATTATGGTTCATTTTTTTTGAGATTTTTATTATATTGATCAAATCTAGGGAATGAGAAGAATGACATTCGTTGGAATTTGTTAATTTCAAGTCCTCATATTTAAAAAATCTTGATGCTCCTGTACCACCTTTAAGATTCATAGCGTCAATAAAGACAACAATATCATAATTTGAAAATAGGTGGATGAGATTTAACCCACCGGTTCCACCATCAAAAAGTTCGATTTTATGAGGGAAAATATTCTTTTTTTTCTTAATTTCATCTAAAAGAAATATTCCTATTCCATCGTCCTTTCTCAATGGATTTCCGATTCCTATTACTGCAATTTTCTTCATAAAAAAATTATCTAAATTCTACATCAAGATAATGCGTTGAACATGAGATGCAAGGATCATATGCTCTTACCAACATTTCAAGATTTAATTCAATTTCTTCTTTAGGTTTATTGATAATTTTTGGAACAAGTTTCTCCATGTCTTTTTGAATATTTGCATGATTCTGATTTGTAGGAATTATACAATTAGCCTTAGTGCATTTACCTTGTTTATCAAGAGTATAGTCATGAACAAGAATGCCTCTTGGTACTTCAACAATACCAACTCCACGACCTTGTTTGATTTCTGCTTCTTCAGGCTTTTCATTGTAAATTCCTTCAGAGAGAAGTTCATCTATTTTTTTAATTGAATCTTCAATATTATGAACAAATTCAACAAGTTGAGCAATATTGTTCATAAATGGATTGTAGCAAATTGGTTTAAGGGAAAACATATTTGCAACTTCTTTTGCTATTGGATGAAGCTGTGAGCTATTTAGATTAAACCTTGCAAGAGCACCTACCATATATGAATCACGACTGTGCTTTGCATGTTTTGCTGTTGAATGCGGTACAACATATTCTTGCATTATTGATTTATAATCTTTATATTGTATATGCTTGCCTGTATCAGTAGAAGCAATATCGCCATCATATAGTGCATACTCTTCATCAGAGGAAAGCCCTATATATTCTGTCTCTCTTTGAAAATCTGGGAAATTACCGGCAACTTTTTTAATAACCTCTGCAACTTGTTCAGTTTTTTCCAATCCTTTTTTTAATTTTTCTTTGATATTTGTTAATTCTTTTTGTGTTGGAAACATAGAAAAACCACCTACAACTAATCGTATTGGGTGAGTAGTTCTTCCACAAATCAAATCAGACATTTCATTTGATAATCGATGAAGTTCAACGATTTTTAAAAGAGTGTCTTGGTTTTTTGAACCAACAAGAGGAAAAACACTTCCAAATCCAAACAAGTCAGGCACGGCTAAATAGCCGACATGAAGTATGTGACTCTGCATATTTTCTGCATTGATTGCCAGGCGTCTGAATATTTGACTTTGCTCTGATATATCAATATCTAATGCGTCTTCAGTTGCCTTTAATGATGCAAGGGAATGCCCTATTGAACAAATTCCACAAATTCTAGATGTTATCGCACGGAGTTCATGGTAAGGCCTTCCACGTAGCATTGCTTCAAAAAATCTTGGTGCTTCTGATATCTGCCATTGAACCTTTTCAACTTTTCCTTCCTCAACATTTAAAACAATATTTCCATGACCTTCAACCCTAGTTACATGTTCGACGTTAACATTGAAATTTTTCTCCATCAACATTCCTCCTTAGCATAGTTATACATCTTACAGCGGCTCTTCATCTCATCATAAGTCAATTCATATCTTTTTAAAATCTCCATAACACATTCAATTTGGGGTTTTTTCAAAATACCTCTACAGCCCTCACATGGGCTACCATTCGTGGGACATATTGCATTACATCCTGCTCTTGTAATCGGACCAAGACAGAATTTTCCAAGCTCAAAAAGACAAATATTTTCATTTTTCTTACATTCAACGCAAACAGGGTAAGTTGGAATTTCAGGATTTTTTCCAAGAACAATTGACGTTATTATTCGTTTAAACTCGTCCCGGTTAATTGGACATCCGTGAATATAATAATCTACCTTTACTACCTCATCTACTGCCTTGGTTTGAAATGCATCAAAATAGGGGTTACCTTCCAAATCAATATCTCCGTACACTTCTCTCTTAACATTATGAGGAGGCCATTGATTTCTAATTTTATTAATTCCACCGATGGTTGCACAAGCACCAAGAGCGATAAGTATTTTTGCGTTTTTCCGTATTTTCTTCAAACGTTCAACATCCATAGGTCTCATAATTGATCCTTCGATTATTGCAATGTCATATTTCTCAGAATGCTCTTTCATTACTTCCCTAAATGAAACAACATCAACCAAATTTATTAGGTCCAGAATCTCTTCTTCCAAATTAGCAATTTGAAGTTGGCAACCTTCACAACTTGAAAAATCAAAAAAGGCCACTCTTGGTTTCATTCTAATGCCTCCGGTAATTCTTTAACCTGATCATACCTAAAAACAGGACCTTCTTTACATACATAAACTCCGTTAATCTGACAATGCCCACATTTACCAACACCACATTTCATTCGTCTTTCTAGAGAAACAAAAATATTCTTATCCGGAATATTTAAGTCTTTTAAACTCTTAATAACGAATTTATAAACAATTGGTGGACCGCAAATTATTGCAACAGTATCCTTTGATTTTTTCTTTTCAAAATCAATCTTTGGAAATAATGTTGTTATAAGTCCTATATCATACTCCCAACATTCTCCTTTTGGGCAATTATCTACAGTTAATTTGCATGTAAAATCATCCAGCATTTTTAACCCATCAAATTCATCTAAGAACATTGCTTCATTAGGTTCTCTACACCCATAAAGTATCTTTAAATCTTTGAATCTCTTTCTATTTTTATTGTTGGTTACATGTTTTATGAGAGAGCGAAGAGGAGCAACGCCTAGGCCAGCACACACAAAGATAATATCTTTTCCTTCCATTGCTTTTATATCAAATCCATTGCCAAATGGACCTCTAATTCCTATCTTATCTCCAACTTTCAATGTAAATAATTTAGAAGTAACATTTCCAACCTTTCTAACAACTAGTTGAAAAACTGGCTTATCACTAGGAGGTGAGGATATCGATATGGGTGCTTCACCAGTTCCAAAAATTGAAACTTCAACGAATTGTCCAGGTTTGTGCCCAAGAGGTTTTTTATTATCAAGTTCAATTTCAAACAAAGTTTCTCTGTAGGTCAATTCTTTTTTTTGCTTAATAGTTGCATTTTGAGGTATATGTATCGTTCCTTTTTCAGGAGTCTTTGTTTTTTCTTTTATTATATATTTATTTGTATCTTCTGTTTTATCAAATTGGGATAATTCATTTATAACTTCACAAGGATCTGCAATATCTGGAAGGCAAGCTGTACCACATCTTCCACAACCAACACATGCTACAAAACCATATCTTTCGCGTAAATAATTGCCCTTTCTATAGAACCTGTGCCGATATCTACTTATTTTGCTTTCACGGAATATTTCCCCACTTCCAATTTTAGTGAAATCACGTAACAAACACCCGTCCCAAGTTCTGTATCTCACACCTTCACTCATATTCAATGAAACAGAATCTTGAACATCATAACAATAACATGTCGGGCATACCATGGTGCAAGAACTGCATTCCAAACACTTGTTAGATCTTTCTTCCCATAGGGTATTATCAAAATTGGCTGCAAGATATTTTGACCATTCTTCTTTTTGAATATTTGTTTTTCTTTTATATTGTAATGCTGCGCTATTTCTTGTTTTATAAATTTTTCTTATTTCAGAATTTTTAGATTCCCTAACACTTGCAAATTGATCAATTAAATTTTTTCCTTTTTTTGTGCCAATTGTAATTATATATTTATTACCAATATCAGTTAATAGCAAATCAAACCCTGATTCAACCACATTAGTACCCATACTCAGGGCAAAAGAACGTTTAGAAACATTTTGAATATCTGAACCAATAATTATTGTATTATCTCTTCTTTTTTTATAAAAATCATCTTTTTGAGAGTCCAAATATACTTTATCCATTTGTTCTATTGCAACTATATCATAGGGATGAACTCCAATAATAATTCTAGGTTTTTTATCAATTAATTCCTTTGGTTTAGATGATTTTTTTAAATCAAAATTAATAAGCATTTCAACTGGAGGTAAAAAATACTTTTTCGGTGGAAGAATGGTAACATCATAATATAATCTTAATTGATTTGAATTTTCAAGTTTGTCAAAGATAAATCTCTCGCTTTTTGATTTAACTCCGATGACTTCGAATTCACCACTGTTAATTAAATTGTCAACAAAAATGTTAAAGTCGTTTTTTAGTATGGTTTTTACTTCATTATATTTAGACATACGTATTCCTCTAGGTTAATCCTTTCGATACAATCCATTAACCTGTATAAAAGAGGGTTATTTGAGATTTACGTGACTTTAATAATTGGGCCTAATCTTTCGAGCTCCTGTAAATATTCTTTAATTATTTGTTCTAATTTTGTCGATTCGCCAGTTGAAAACCATTCTAATTTAATTCTTTCTGGTTCGATATTTAAATCTTTTAACATTTTTTTAAGTAAAACTAGGCGTCTTCTTGTCTTATAATTTCCATCATGATCGCATTCTTCTGGAGGACATCCTGCAACCATTACTCCCCATGCACCTTCCTCAAATGCATCAAGAATAAGTTCTGGAGCGACCCTACCAGAGCACATTGTAACAATAATGCCATAAGGCGTTTTTATTAATGCCTCTGTTTCGCTGAGCTGTAATCCTGGAAAAATTGAATAATTACATGCAAATACCAAAAGTTTTTTATCATTTTCCCGGAGTGTTTTTTTAATACTATCGTGCAGTTCTGTTAAAGTAACATTACATCCTTCTTTTTGAGATATTGCGCCTGAAGGACAAGCTGAGAGGCATAACCCACAACCGCGACATTCAACCTTATCTACGCTTATTTTCTTTTTATCTTTACCATTATCAACAATTTTAAGTGCTTCATATTTACAAAGAGACACACAAATTCCACAAACACTACATAGATTTTCATCTATATGGACAACTGTTCCTTCAATATCAAAACCCGCATTGATTAAATCAGCACGAGCATCACTGAGAACATCGGTTACTGGGACACCAGCTGAACAGTTATCACTACAATTCTTACAATAGAAACATTGAAAAATTTTATCCACAATTTCCTGCGTTGGTTTAATCCTTCCTATTATCATTCCATGAATAAGAAGAAGTTTTCCTCTGGGAGTGTCGGATTCCCAATTGTAGGATTTAAACAATGGACATAGTTCATAACAGTAACCACAACGGATGCACTTATTAAGCTCTGATTCCCATTTCTTTGTTCTTTTGAAATCAATTTTTTTTATCATTTTATTTACCTGCTCTGTATCTTAAATCGGTTGCGGTCACCCAGTCATCAGGAGCATCCATTATCTTATGAGGATTTAGTATGTTATTTGGATCAAGTGCTTTTTTAATAGAGCGCATCACAGGAATTATGTCTTTCCGAGCTTTTTTCCATGGGGGTGCTTTTGAAAGCCCTATCCCATGCTCAGCAGAGGTTACACCACCAACTGAATCAACATAGTCATATAATTCTTCAATAACTTTTTCTGCATCTTTCCATTGCTTTGCCTTTTTTGGATCAAGCATTATCTTTGTATGAATAACACCTGATCCACAATGACCATATACTGCCATAATTACATTGTTGCGCTTAGCGATTTCATGAATTTTTTTTGCACATTCTGCAATTTTTGAATTTGGCACACCCATGTCATCTGCAAGATCTGTACAAATAATACCATCTTTGTATTTAGATAAAGAAGCAAATAATTTTTTCCTTCCTCCAAATATTCTTTGTCTTTCTTTTGGGTCATAACTTATTTCAATTCCATATCCGTTGTGTTTTTCGCAGATTTCTTTCATTTTATTAATCTCATAATCAATAGCGCTTTTTACATTTCCATCAGCTTCAAAAAGGATTATTGCTCCAACTTCACGCAAACCAAGATTAAGTGCTTTATTAACTGCAACTATTCCAATTCCATCCATTAGCTCTAGCATAGAAGGTTGACATCCACTTGCAATAATTTCAGAAATTGTATTACCTGCATCTTCAAGTTTATCAAAATTAGCAACACCAAGGCATCTATATTTTGGCAAGGGATATATTCTCATTGTTGCTTCAACTACTACACCTAAAGTGCCTTCTGAACCAACAATTAATCGCTCTAATTGATAACCTGATGAATGTACACGTGTGTTGGCACCAAGATTTACAAGCCGACCATCTGCAAGTACGACTTTCATACCCATTACATAATCACGAGTAGCACCATATTTAACTGATCTTACACCTGAAGCATTTGCTGCAATTTCTCCGCCAATAGTTGCTATACGGCTAGAAGCTGGTGCGGGTGGATAGAACAAACCGTAAGGTTTGAGTGCACGGTTAAGATCATCATCAACTACCCCAGGTTCGACACGTACTAACATATCCTCCGGAACGATTTCAAGTATGCGGTTCATACATTTCATGTCAAGAACAATCCCTCCATCAATCGGTACCGCATGACCACTTGTTCCGGAACCAGCACCACGGGGAACAACAGGTATCTTGTTAGTATTTGCATACTTCAATATTTCCTGGACTTGTTCAATATTTTTAGGTCTGACAACAACTTGAGGCATAGCTTGATGAACAGATGCATCACCAGAATATGCATATAGATCTACAGGATTATCTGTTGTATTCGCTGGACCAGTAATTTTCTTAAGTTTTTCAATATCGACTTTTTTCATATTAAGGTGTCTCCTTCAGAGGGGATGGTCCCAATTTTTTAAGTTCATTAACAAAATCAGTAACAACCTGTGCAAATTTTTGCCCCTCTGATGCAGATACGTACTCAAAACGCACTCGTTCAGGTTCAACACCCATATCGCCAAGCAGTTTTTTTAAGAGTCTTATTCTACGATTAGTTTTGTAATTACCAGATTGGTAGTGACAATCACCAGGGTGGCATCCGGCAATTAGAACTCCATCAGCCCCTTTCCTTAGTGCTTCTAAGACAAAAACTGTGTCAACACGACCTGAGCACATAACACGTATCGATTTAATATTTGGAGGATATTTAATTCGACTTGTACCTGCTAAATCGGCTCCTGCATATGAGCACCAGTTACATAGAAATCCAATAACATTTGGTTCAAATTCTTTTGCCATATTTTTTACCTCTTCTTATTCAATTCATTGAGTGTCATTTCTACAGCTCTAGGAACAGCTGCAGCGATATTCTTACTAAGTTTCTCCCCAAATTCACAGGGGATTTCTTTCATCATTATGCCAATGATTATGATTTCTTTAGGTATTTTTGTCTCTCCTAACTTTTTTGCCATTTTAATAGCTTCAATTAGAGACACATCATGTGGATTACATGAATGCATGGTATTAAAATCCTTAATTGGGATTCTTTTGACTGTTCCTGCTTCCTCTGTTTCTGATTTAACTGCATCAATGATTATTGCCTTTTCGTAATTTAGGATTAAATCAAGTAGGTTCATTCCACCAGTAATTGCTTCATCTATTGTTATGTTTGAATCTTGAATTGTTTTTTTTAACTCATTTACTACGTGTATTCCAACACCATCATCTCCTAGGATCAGATTGCCAACGCCTAGGACAATGGTTTTCATTTTTTCCCTCTAAAGGTTTTGTTTTAATATCTTGTAAAGATTCCTATTATGATCATAAATTTCAACTTTAAGTGGCATACCACCAGGGAAAGTGTGTGTTGCACAGGCAAAACATGGATCGTATGCTCTAAATGCCATTTCTACCATGTTTAGGGTTTTATTACTGACATCTCCTTTTTTAATTACACCTTTTGCTGCATCACGTACAGACATGTTAATAGCACCGGCATTGTTTGTTGTTGCTACAATAAGATTTGCTTTATCTATAAGTCCATCCTTTGTGAGTTTATAGTGATGAATAAGTGTTCCTCTTGCAGCTTCTGTTACACCAATACCCTCTCCTGGTTCACCAACTGGGTTTCTAATTTTTTGGGAAGTAATTTCTGGATCGTTTATCAATTCTTTTGCTCTCTCTGTTGCATACAATAACTCTATTAATCTTGCCCAATGGAATGCAAGAGTACTGTTTACTGCTTTTCCACCAAGGGTCTCAAACATCTTGTCGTATTCTTTGTTTGCCGATGGCGTTGCCATCCCGTCAGCAGCATTAAGACGTCCAAGGGGGCCTACTCGGTAAATTCCGCTTTCTTTTCCATCTTTAAACCCTTTCCATCCAATGGATTTAAGGTAGGGGAATTTAATGTAAGTCCACTCTTCTACATGTTCAGCAACATGTTTATAATAATCTTTTACATCGAATTTCACTTTCTCTTTTCCTTGTTGGTCCGTTACTCGTATTTTTCCATCATAGAAATTTACTTTGTTGTTTTTATCTACCAACCCCATATTATAAGTTGCTAATTGATAAGGATCGCTAAGAATAAGATTTACATAATCTTTATTTTGAAGGACAATGTCCCCAAAGAGTTTAAGTGAAAATTGTGCAAAATTAATGCACGAGTCAACCATCGTTTTGATATCTTTTACTTCATCTTTATTTAATCCTTTTGAGACTCCTCCAGGTAAACCACAAACTGGATGTGTGGCTTTTCCACCTAAGATAGCCGTAATTTTTTGGCCGTATGCACGATGCTTAATTACCTCTTTTCCAATTTCAACACCTGCTTTTTCAATTACTCCAATTATATTTCTTTTTGCAGGTGGTGCATCTGGTCCAACAACAAAGTCTGGTCCTCCAAGATAATAGAAATGTAAGGTATGATCGTATATGTAGTAACCCATATACATCAGTTCTCGTAATTTTTTTGCAGCAGATGGTGGTTCTACATTAAATGCAGCATCTAGTGCTTTGGTTGCGGCAAAATGGTGTGCAACAGGGCAAACTCCACATATACGAGATGTTATTTGTGGCATATCTTCAGCTCTGCGTCCCTGGGAGAATCGTTCAAAACCGCGCAACTCGGGAATTTGTAAATATGCGTTTTCAACATCGCCTTCATTATTAAGAAAAATACTTATTTTACCATGACCTTCAAGTCTTGTTATTGGATCTATAGTAACTGTTTTCATTTTTTAATCACCTTCCTGTTAATTAAAGCATTTGGTAAACCATATTTGTAAAATGTTCCAATAGGATCGACAACCTGATCAATCAGTTTTTGAACTTCTTCATCATTCATTTTCTCTTCACCTTCAATACCAAGAATTGATGCAAGTGCTGAAATCATCTTTGCACCTTGATCTAATGAATTTGGAGTTGCTCCATTACAACCTGTACAAGGCATATTAGCATCAAGACACCTTGCATTACAACCCCCCCTTGTTGCAGGTCCTAAGCAGATTATTCCTTGTTCAAGTAGACATTTCTCTTCTACTTTGTCAACTTCGTAGACACGTTTTATTTTCTTAATTTTTTTCTCTGTTTTTTCAAATCTGCATTCATCACAAACAGATTTCAATGGACCTATAACACTGCCCTTAGGAGGTAATTTATTTTCAACAACTGCACCTACTGCAGTCATAATTTGATCTGGGGTGGGCGGACAACCAGTTAAATAATAATCCACATCGATTGTTTGGTCTAAGGTTTTAACAGTATCATAAAATTCAGGTAGTGTGAGTGTCCCTTCTTTTACCTTTACCGAAGTTTTTGGTACAATTTTCTTAGGATTATCAGTTGATGGGTTGTTTAAATAGGCAACATCAAACACCTGTTCACGATTTGCAACATTTGCAAGACCGGGTATGCCGCCATTTACTGCACACGCACCAAAGGCAACCATAACCTTGGATTTTTTGCGCAATAATTTCGCAATGTGTTCTTGTTCCTCTGTACGTATTGATCCATTGAAGAAGCAAATGTCAATAGATACGTCTTTCATTGCTTCAACATCTTTATATTTGGTATCTATCGCAACTGGCCAAAATAATATATCTGCGAGTTGAATAACATCTAATATTTTTTCATCAATATCAAGTACTGCTATTTCGCATCCACCACAGCTAGCAGCCCAATAAAATGCCAACTGTAATTTTTTCTTTTTATCTTTTCTGGATTCATTATTTTCTTTTTTCATGATCAACACCATTTAATTTTATAAACCTACATTTTTAGTTTTTATAAACCCCTTTTTTCTTTAACAACAAACTAGGATCAACAGCATGTTCTTCAAATCCACATACTGAAGGATCAATTCCTAATGCAATTGCAACAAGTTGAGTGTAGTAAAAAATTGGTATCTGTTTATAACCTTTAAACATCGTCTCGGCTTCTTTTCCACGAAAATCAATATTGAATCTACAAAGTGGACAGGATAAAACAATTGAATCTGCACCTCTTTCTAGAGCGAAATTCGTAATACGATGAGCACGTTTTGATACAATCTCTTTATTCTCAATAGTATGATACGAACCACAACATTCGATTTTAAAAGGATTGTCAACAACTTCTGCTCCAAGAGCCAAAAGCAAGTCACTTAGTATTTTTGGCTCCTCTGCATCGTCAATAGCAACCTCTCGCGGGCGTAACATCATACAACCATAATAAGGCATTATTTTCATACCGTGTAATGGATTTTTTACCATTTTTTTAAGAACAGAAAAACCAATTTCATCACGAAGAAATTCTAAGAAATGATACACAGTTACGCTGCCCTTATAGTCGTTTTCACGGTCCATAAATGCATTCAGTGTCTCAAGATCATCAGGTTTTTCTTTAACACGTAAATTCGTTTGTTTAAGGGTGTTACAACACATATCACATAGTGTTATTACTTTATTTTCACCTTCATCCTCAACATGAATAAGATTTCTTAGGGGGGCAAGATGCCGCATTAGATCATCATCTGAAAGAGAAGCGACCACACCACAACAAGTCCAGTCATCCATTTCTTTCATTTCATGACCAAGTTTTTCCATTATAGCAAAAGATGATTTTTCCAAGTTTTTCGCAGAAGTTTTGAGAGTACATCCTGGGAAGTACAACAATTTCATAATCATCAGCCTATATTTTTCCTAAATAAACTAACAAATGCAATCTGAGGGATTATTTCCCTTTCCTTTTTTGGAATTTCTTGAACGTTACTATGATCAATCTTTCTTCTAAGAACTATCTGTCTAAGAGCTTCCATAATTTTTGTGATATTTATATCACGTGGGCATCTTTCGGCACATGTAAAACATGCAGAACATAACCAAATTGTTTTTGAACTTAAAACCTCAGAACGATCAAGTATTACATATCTTATCACTTCATCAGGTGTTAAATCCATGTCATCAACATAAGGACAACCTGAGGAACATGTGCCACACTGATAGCAACCGAAAAGATTTTCACCACATAAATCTGTAACTTCTTGGGCTAGTTCACCTCTCTTAAAAATTATTTTTTGATGAATGTTTCTATTTTTAGTTATTTGTTTTTTTCTCATAATTTAGGATTCCTCCCCAAGAAGAGCATTTACCATAACTCTAATTTGTTTATTTTTAAATCCCTTCTGTTCAATTGCACCAGATGGACAAGCAGATGCACATGCGCCGCATCCCTTGCATAAAGCTCGATTCACCTTTGCAACAAGATGATCCGGGTCATTTTGTCTTGGAATCACTTCTATAGCTGTATATGGACAAATACCCTCACATGTTTGACAACCACTACAAAGCTCCTCATTAACCTCAGCTACTTGACCTTCACCTTTCATTCTTTCTTGCATTATTGGTATTGCTGCTCTGCTTGCTGCTCCTTCTGCTTGTGCAATTGAATCAACAAGATTTTTTGGAAAGTGTGCTGCACCACATAGATAAATTCCATCAGTTGCAAAATCTAGAGGGCGAATTTTTGCATGAGCTTCAAGGAAAAAGCCTGCAGCATCCGCTGGGATTTTAAGCATGTTCTTTAGACTTTCAGTTAAAACCTCTCCCTCAGTATTAACAGTTAAAATGATTAAATCCGCCTGAAGAGTCATCTCCTCACTCAGAATATCATCATAAACCTTAATTGTCATAGGTCCATCTTTTGGATTTTTTTTATCAAGTTTTACAGATGGTTTTTTATCATTTGGATACCTAATGACAGTGACATGATGATTTTTAAGAACATCAGAATAATATTCTTCTTCCTCTTTTCCAAAAACACGCATATCTCGATAGAGAAGCCAAATTTTTACACCCGGATATTTTTCACTAATCAACTTAGCGTTTTTAATTGATACCCCGCACCCAATACGGCAACAATATGGTCGTTTTTCATCCATTGCGCCGGCACAATTTATAATGACAACGTTTTTTGGTATTTTTTTCAGTTCTCCATTTTTAATTTTTTCCTCCAGCTCAGTTTGAGATAATATATTGCTATTCAAACCATATTGATACTGGCCTTCTAAATCAATTTCTTTAAAACCAGTTGCAACTACTATAGTACCAAATTCCAAATTCTTCTTTTTTGTCTCATGTTTAACTGTCCCTTTATAATTCCCAATAAAACCGTCGATGTCAATTAATTTTGCTCCAGTCATTACACTAATTAATTTATTTTTTTTAACTTCTTTTATTAATGGTTCCAGAATGTCTTTTGATTTAATATCAGAAGGAAACATTGTATAAAGATGCTTAAGTCGACCACCAAGCTTTTTATCTTTTTCAATTAGGTATGATTTGACACCCATGTTTGCTAGTGCAAGTGCAGATTTCATTCCTGAGATTCCACCTCCTATTACTAGTACCTGTGGAATTATTGAAAATTCTTCTTCGGATAATGGTTCAAGAAGTCTAACTTTAGCAACTGCAGCTTTTACAAGATCAATTGCTTTTTGAGTTGCTTTATCCCAATCATCAGAGTGAACCCAACTACAATGATTTCTAATGTTGGCCATTTCGAACAAATATTTATTTAAACCAGCTTCTAAAAGCGTATCTTGAAAGAGTCCTCCATGTGTACGAGGCGAACATGCAGCAACAATAATCCGATTAAGTTTTTCATCTTTTATAGTGTCCCTAATTTTTTTACAGGTATCTTCAGAACAAGCAAACATAACATGTTCCGAATATACAACGTTTGGAAGTTTCTTTACTTCTTCATTTACTTTATCTACATCTAAAAAACCCGCAATATTTTTGCCACAGTGACAAATGAAAACTCCTATACGAGGATCCTCTAATGAAACATCTTTTTCAGGTGGAAATTCTCTTCCAATATGCCTTTCTCTATCTTTTATGGGTTCAACTGCCTTTGCTGCAGCCCCACTAGCCATACTAACACTATCAGGTATGTCTTTTGGACCTTGAATACAACCGGCTAAATATATTCCATCTTTTGTTGATTGAATAGGATTTTGGAGAAGACTTTCTTGTTTGAAAAAACCATTTTCATCAACGTCGATTCCAAAAATTTTTGCAAGTTTTTTATTGTCCTTAGCAGGTATAATAGATGTGGAAAGAACTAAAAGATCAACCTTATCATCTCTTATCTCCCCACCAATAGTATCTTTATAACGAATTGTTAGACTTTTATCCTTATTCTCATATACATTAGAAGGACGTCCTCTTATATATTTTACACCAAGATCTTTAGCATGGTCATAATACTGTTGAAAATCTTTTCCATAAGCTCTGATGTCCATATAATAAATAGTAATATCAATCTCAGGATTTGCCTCTTTGACGATGCTTGCCTCTTTAGTTGCATACATACAACAAACTCTACTACAATAGGGATAACCCAACTGTTCACTTCGACTGCCTACACATTGAATCCATCCAATTTTTATTGGTTTTTTATAATCAGAGGGACGAAGTACTTTTCCAGCTGTTGGGCCAAAAGAAGATAAAAGACGTTCAAACTGCATTGCAGTTATTACATTTTCATATTTTCCATATCCATATTCTTTTCTTAGCTCTGTAGGTTCAAATACTTCAAAACCTGTTGCAACAATAATACTACCTGCATGTACTTCAATTTCTTCAGATTTTTCAAGAAAACTAATTGCTTCGGGTTCGCAAACTCTATCGCAGCTTCCGCAACCTACACAATTTTCAATATCAATTGTATAAACGATCGGAACTGCTTGTGGAAACTCAATATATGCTGCTTTGCGCATTGATATCTTTTCGTCAAAAGGATTTATTATATCAACAGGACATACTTCGGCACAATCACCACAACCTGTACATTTGTCTGGATCTACATATTTGCTTTTTTTCCATATTTGTGCTGTGAAATCTCCTTTTTTACCGTCTAATTTGTTTAATTCTGCATATGTAATAAGTTCTATGTTTGGATGGCGAGCTAATTCAACCATTTTCGGAGCTGCGGTACAAATGCTACAGTCATTTGTTGGAAAAGTTTTATCCAGTTTAACCATTGATCCGCCGATAGTTGATGTTTTATCAATAATCACAACTTTATATCCCTTATCACCAATATCCAGTGCAGATTGCATTCCAGATATACCTGCACCAACAATCAATACATCTGCGTTAATTATTCTTTTTTTCCTTCGGGAAACCATTTTAGATATACTTTTTTGAGTGCTATCTGGTGCTGGATTTTTATCATCTAACATTACTATTTCTGGTTCTTCATAAAAATAATCATCACAAAGAGGTATTCCTTGATCGTGATCTATTTTTTGATTATAATCCCTTGAGGGCATTTTTTCCTGCCTCTAGTCCTTTTTCAAATGCTTTTTCATTAAGATCTTTAAATCTGCTAGGTACGCTATCTAGAACAGATTTTTTTACTGCTTCAGGTTCGAGTATACCAAATATACTAGTCGATGCTCCTACCATCACAATATTCGTCACAATTTTATTTCCCAATTCTTCAGCAATTTTCTGAGCTTTTACTTTGTAAACTGATAAGCCAATGTTGTGTTTTGGAACAAGGTCTGGGTCAATGACTATGACAGTATCCTTTCTAATATCCTTACGATATGTATCAAATGCTTCTTGACTCATTGCGACGAAGTAGTCTACACTTGTTGGTCGTGGATATCCAATTTTTTCATCACTTATTATAACCTCAGATCGTGCTGCACCACCTCGAGCTTCAGGTCCATAAGATTGAGATTGTACAGCATTGTAGTCCATGAAAACAGATGCTGCTTTTCCAATTATAAAACCGGCTAGAATTACACCTTGTCCGCCGAATCCGCAGATACGAACTTCTTTTTTCATTTCCGCACCACCGCCTTCTGAATTACTGGTTTCTTGTCTTTTTTCATTAGTCTATCAACAAGGTTTTCATATCGCTCAAAAAAACCAGGTTTCTCTATATCTTGAAAGACACCAATTGGAAACATATCTTTTATTGTTTCTTTTTCTTCTTCTGTACCATAATTCATTATTCGCTCATAATCCTCAATTAATATTGTATTGTCATCATACCAGTCCCAGTGCTTTTTAATGTCCCCTAGTTTATTACGTCTGCCATAAGCAGTTGGACATGGAGCTAAGAATTCTACAAGTGAGAAACCTTTTTTTTCAAGAGCAGATTTTAAAGATTTTATCGGTTGATATGGATGAGTGACTGTCCAGCGTGCTACATAGTTTGAACCTAATGCTTTGGCAAGATTACAGATATCAAAAGGTGGTTCAATATTCCCATATGGTGCAGTTGTTGCTATACTACCAAGAGGAGCAGTTGGAGCAAGTTGACCACCAGTCATGCCATATATAAAGTTATTAATCATTATTACAGTCATATCAATATTACGTCTAGCTGCATGAATGAAATGATTTCCACCAATTCCAGAACAATCACCATCACCAGTAAAAACTATTACTTTTAAATCAGGATTTGCTGCTTTTATGCCAGTTGCAAAGGCAATTGCCCTACCGTGTGTTGTATGAAGACCATCTGCGTTAATGTAACCCGGAAGTCTAGATGAGCAACCAATCCCAGATGCAAAAACAACTTTTTCCATATCCCAACCTAATTCTTCAAGAGCCCAAAATGTGTATTCTAGAACTACACCATGACCACAACCATTACAAAAAATAGTTGGCCACATTCCTTCTCTTAAATATTTCTTGTTTAGCTCTTCAGCTGTTTTTACTTCAACCATTTAATTCTTCACCCCCAGATATTTTAAAAGTTCATCAGGCAAATGCATTTCACCACCTATTTTTGGAGCGACCTCAACATCACAATCTCCACAGGCAGCTTCTTTAACAGGGTGATATATTTGGCCAAGATTCATTTCTGGAACTATTATTTTATCTACCTTTTTTGCCAGTTTTGCAACCACTTTTTCAGGAAATGGCCATACTATTTTTAATCTGAGAAGTCCAACTTTTTTACCTTTAGAACGAGCTATTTCCATTGCAGTTTCAGCCGGACGAGCTGATGCACCGTATGTGACAAATGCAATATCTGCATCATCCAGATTTTGTTTTTCAACCATGATTAGTTGATCAGCATCATCGGATATTTTTGATGTGATCCTTTTTACGAGTTTTTCATGATCTTTTTGTTTATCTGTTGCAGGAAACCCTTTTTCATTGTGAGTAAGACCTGTAACATAAGTCTTATAACCTGTTCCGAATGTAGGAAAATCTGGAACTTTACTATTTTTTATCGTTTGAGAATTTGTAAAAGGAATATACTTACTTTTATCTATTGTTGCTTCAACTCGTTTGATTAATTTAAGATCTTTTTCATCGGGGATGACAATTCTTTCTCTTAAATGTCCAATTTCTCCATCGGTCATAACACACACGGGATTGCGATATTTTTCTGAAAGATTAAATGCCTCAATTGTGAAATCTATACATTCTTGAACTGTGCTGGGAGCTAGGGCTATTGCCTCAAAATCTCCATGAGTTCCCCAACGAGCCTGCATCATATCCCCTTGTGCACCAAGAGTTGGCTGACCCGTACTTGGTCCAGTTCTTTGAACATTAACAATTACACATGGTGTTTCTGTCATTACAGCAAATCCATAGTTTTCCATCATAAGAGAAAATCCAGGACCGGATGTGGCAGTCATGCTTTTTGCTCCACCCCAAGCCGCCCCGATTACTGCAGCTATACTACCTATCTCATCCTCCATTTGAATATAGGTGCCACCGACTCTCGGAAGCATTCTTGCCATTCCTTCTGCTACTTCTGACGCGGGTGTGATTGGATATCCTCCAAAAAATGAAACACCAGCTAACAGACCGCCATATACACAAGCCATATCCCCAAGAATAAATTGTACTTTATTTCCTAATACTTCCCTTATTCGTTCAGGATCTCGTTTATAAATCATGTCTTTTCCTCCCTCCGACAGGTATCAAAAGGGTTTTTTCATTATGTTGCTTTTTTTCTTCTGGAATTACAGTTATTGCAAGATCTGGGCACAACAATTCGCAGAGTCTACAATAATTGCATTCGTTAATTTTTTTCAACCTTGGTGGGCGTACCCCACGTTTATTAAGTTTATTAGATTCCTCTAAGGCATTCACTGGGCAGCGCTCAATACAAATATTGCAGCCCTTACACCAATCTTCTTTTACCTCAATCATTTTTTTCTTACCTCAGAAGATATCTAGAGACCGGGAAATTGCTAATTCGCCACGGTATTCTGGAAGGATAATTGGTGCTGTTTTCTTTACTTTTATTCCGGATTTTTCGAGCATTTTATTGTATTTATCCAAATGAGAAAGTGTAAGTTTCCCGATTTTTGCTTTTTTAACATATTTTGCAGCATAAATACCAGCACGACGTCCATATACATTAAAATCTAGGAGGGAATTGCCCATCAACCTGTTTTTACCATGTACTCCCCCTGAAACTTCACCAGCGGCAAACAGCCCGGGTATCTTAGTCTCACATTTATCATTTATTTCAACTCCACCATTTTGATAATGTAATGTGGGATATACAAGGATAGGATGCTTGGTTATGTCTATTCCAAATCTTTTAAATTTACGAACCTCTCCGGCAAGTAATTTATCAATAGTTCCCTCTCCGTGAATTATTTCTATCATAGGTGTGTCTAACCAAACGCCTGGCATCCCAGTAGGTGTTACTATTCCACGTTCTTCTTTACATTCTCTGATAAGGGAAGCGGATTCTACATCTCTTGGCTCCAAAGGGAAAACAAATGGGTCGCCATTTTTATTAAGTGGAATTGCTCCAAGTCCTCGGATCTTCTCTGTTGAGAGGATTCCAACTATTGGCTCCGGATATGCATCACCGGTTGGATGAATCTGTATGGTATCTAAATCTAGTAAGTTAGCTCCTACATGATATGCCATTACAAGACCATCGCCTGTTGCCCCATAATGATTTGTGGTTGGATAGTTAGAAAGATGAAGTCTTCCAGAACCACCAGTTGCTAATATAATAGCTTTTGCCCTTATAACATAATATTCATAAGTTTCAAGATTAAATGATACTCCGCCAACAACTTGTCCTTTGTCATCCATAATTAATTCTACTATTGGACAAAATTCAAGAACTGGAATTTCTAAATTTCTTGCTCTATCTCTTATATTTCGCATTATTTCCATTCCAGAATAATCCTTACAGCTATGCATTCGATTTCTGCATGTGCCTCCACCCGAAAGTTCTTGGAATTCACCATTTTCTTTTCTATCATACATAACACCAAGATTTTCATGCCAATTGATGATAAGAGGAGCATCAAGGGCAAGGGCTCTTGCAAGTTCTGGCTTATTTGTAAAATGTCCTCCACCATAGATATCAAGATAGTGAAGAGCTGGACTATCTTCTGGGCGATCAGCTGCTTGAATACCGCCTTGAGCCATCATACTATTAGCATCACCATGACGAAGTTTAGTAACTATTAGAATTCTATCCTTAGATATACCAGATTCATTTGCAAAAAGCGCAGCAACAGTTCCGGCTCCTCCACCGCCAATGATAAGTAAGTCTACATCATAATCAATCTTACTTAAATCAACGTTTTTTGGATCGATAACTGGCTTTGCTTCAAGAAGGTCCACTATGCCATTGTAAAATAATTGCCCTTTATCTACACCTATTTGCAACTCTCGACGAGTACCTTCCATGTAATCGGGGTGATATTTACTAAGCATATCCTCTCGCTCTTTCATACTCATTGGTTTTACGGGGTGTTTAAGATTATGATCTCGTTTTTTCTCTACTTTCTTAATCGATTCCAGCATGTAATCTGGATAACCTTCTGATATGTTCAAAAATTAGTCACCTCCCAAATCTCCAGTTTCTTCAGCTTCAATTTTACGGTTTTTGTAAAGTTCCATTATGTCATTTTTTTGCATTTTCATAAGTTTTTCAATTTCATTATCATATTTTTGCTGCTCAATGTCTTTTAGTCTTTTAGAAAGATTTTTAGATTTTGGATCTATGTATTTTCCTCTAAGCCTTCTAGCTAATTGTGATAAATGATAATGTTTTATATCTGCAGGGCAACGCATAGCACAAAGTCCACATTGTATACAATCAAATGATAATTCAGCGCATCTTGCGATATCACCTCTAATGGCCATCTGTATGTATTTCATTGTTTCAATATCTTGAGGACAAGATTTTGTACAGGTGTTACAAGAAACACAACGGGCAATCTCAGGATACATTTCTAGGAGAGTTGTATCAGTTGGTTTAATTTTTTCTATGTCGTATTCTGCTTTTGAGCCTGGAACAAATGGAAGTTGTACAAGATACATTTTATCTTCTACAACCTTTTGACATGCAAGATCAAAACCTAGTTTTTGTTCATCCTCTATTCTATAAACCGTTGAACAAGCACCACAAAATCCGGCACGACAACCACATCCCCTAATATATCTATAGCCTGAATATTCTAAGGCTTTCATTATTGTAAGTCCCGCTGGAACTTTGTAACTTTTACCCATTATAAAAACTTCAACTTCAGCAGTACTTTCATTTATTTCTTTAGTTTTTCTCTCGTCTCCATTTTTTTTTTCAACTAGTGCTTGATTAGTTCTTCCCATTATAAATTCCCCACAAATAACAATTGCAATTGTTTAAATTATTATAAAGATTGTAATATGTATTTTTAAAAAAATTATTTGGATTTACCCCCATGCTATAAATATTTACAATTCCCCACATATAATGCATGCTGATAAATTATATACAAATCATATATTATAAATCTTTTCATTGTTTTCTCGAAAATATAATCAAAATTATGAAAATTATATTTTTGTGCATTTTTTTTAAAATTTATGTAAAAATTAATAATTTTTTAAATTTTTATTAATAAATTGAGAAAAAGATTTATATGACTTACTAACTTATTCATAAGTATATGAAAAAATCTGAATTTACCTCAAAAGAAAAATTAACCCTCTATGGACTAATAAAAAATCCAGATTTATCAGATAAGCAACTTTCAGAAAAATTAAAATTAAAACATTCCACTGTTACTTCCATAAGACATAGATTGAGAGAAAATGAATATTTCAGAAGGCTTGTAATCCCGAGATTGCAAAATATGGGGTGTAAAATGCTTGTTGCAATATATACCAACTTTAGTCCTTTAATTCCTTTGTTAGAAAGAGTTGAAATCACTGGTAAAACGATTGAGGTTTTTGACGAAATATTTTTTTCTGTAGGTGAACAAGATAAGGGATTTTCATTGAGCTTATCTTGCGATTATGCAACAATTGGAAAAATAAACGACATTCGCACAGAGACTTTTGGTAGTCGTGGATTACTTGAAGAGGAATATCCAAATATGGTGGTTTTTCCTTTTGAAATTAGTAAAATATACAGATTTTTTGATTTTGCTCCATTGATTAGAACTAACTATCTACCTGGTTTAGAAGAAGGAGATATTATAAGAGATTTAGCTTTCAGACATACTGAAAATGTGCGATTTTCGGAAAGTGAAAAGAACATTTATTGTATGATGGTTAGTTATCCTGAAATGTCAGATAACTACATAGGAAGAGAGTTAGGTCTATCTAGACATACTGTTTCAAGGGTTAGAAGAAATTTTGAGGACAGTAATCTTATACGCCGAATTAACCTTCCAAACCTACAAAAATTAGGTTTTGAAATTCTTGTTTTCTACCATATTCGTTTTGATCCTCGCAATCCACCTAATATGGAAAATAATGAAGCAGCTTTGCTTTTATCTGATTCAGCAACCTTGCTTGCTTCAAGAAAGTTTGAGGCTGTAATGATTTCAATTTATGTGGATTATGACGATTACAAAAACGATTTGATGAGAATAATGAAAGTTTTAAAAGAAAATCGCTGGATAGCACAAGAGCCTGTTATTCGAACATATGGATTAAATAATATGATTTTTATAAAAGATTTTAAATTCGCCCCTATCACTCATAAAATAGTAGGTTGTGATTTTTGGGTTAAAAAGCTATTAAATATATGAATTTGTATTCAGTTTGCCATGAAACTCTTTGAATACCGGGGGAAGGAACTATTTGAAAAATATGGCATCTTAGTTCCTAAAGGCAAGTTAGTAACCAATGAAAAAGATTTTTCAGGACTAAACTTTCCATTTGTTTTAAAGGCTCAAGTTCCCATAGGTGGTAGAGGTAAAGCTGGGGGCATAAAATCTGTTGAAAATTTAAATGATGCACGGGAGAAATTATCTCAAATAATGGGAATGGATATTCGTGGATATAAAGTAAGAAAAGTCCTGGCTGAAGAAAAAATCGAAGTAAAAAAAGAGTTGTATTTAAGCATAACATTGGATAGATCAAAAAGAATGCCACTTATAATGGCTAGTGGTAAAGGTGGCATGGATATTGAAAGTGTGCCAGATGAAAAAATATTCAAAGAGTGGATAAATCCATTAATAGGAATTCAGCCATTTCATATACGTAATATTGTTTCAAAACTTAATTTGGAGAAAGAAGACTCAAAAGAAATTTCAAAAGTTATTTCCAAGATTTATAATTTGTTTAGGAATTATGATTGTGAACTTGTTGAGATAAATCCCTTAATAATATCTCAACAAGGTAGTGTTCTTGCTTTAGATTCTAAAGTAACTATCAACGACGATGCTTTGTATCGACACCCAGATCTTGTGCCTGAGCATATTGAGCTTACTCCTCTTGAAAAGGATGCTAAGGATAAGGGAATTGCATTTATTCAATTGGAAGGAAATATAGGTGTAATAGCAAATGGTGCCGGACTTACTATGGCTACGCTTGATGCCCTTACTAATTATGAAGGGAAGGGCGGGGTTTTTTTAGATCTTGGTGGTACCGATGATCCGGAAAAAGTAAAACAAGCATTTGAACTTATGAAAAAAGCTAAGCCTAAGGTAATATTCTTAAATTTATTTGGTGGAATTACTAGATGTGATACTGTCGCGAAAGGTGTTAAAGAGGTTATAACTAAAGAGGGGATTAATTGCCCGGTTATTACTAGGATAAAAGGATGTAATGAAGATATTGCAAAGAATATTTTAAAGGATGCAGGTCTTATAACTGGTACGACTTTACAGGATGCAGCTCAAAAATCTTCAGATTTAGCGAGGTGATTAAAAATGGCAATTTTTGTAGATAAAAGAAACAAAGTCCTAGTTCAAGGTGCTACAGGCCATCAAGGAGTATTTCATATTGGTGCAATGAAGGAATTTGGAACTAATGTTGTTGCAGGCGTAACGCCAGGTAAAGGAGGCCAAGAGGTTGATGGTGTCCCAATTTTTAACAACGTTTTTGAAGGAGTCGAAGCAACTGAAGCTAATACTTCTTTGATTTTAGTACCTGCTCGTTTTGCAAAGGATGCAGTTTTTGAGGGACTTGATGCAGGATTAAAAACTATAGTAGTAATCACTGAAAATATACCGTTTCATGATGCTATGGAATTTGTTCATTACTCAAAATACAAAAATGCAGTTCTAATAGGACCGAATTGTCCTGGAATAGCTAGTCCGGGTAAAACAAAAATTGGGATATTACCTGGACAAATTTTTAAAGAGGGCAATATAGGTGTTGCAAGCCGATCTGGTACTCTTACTTATGAAATTGTCAATTCTTTAACTGAAAAAAATATTGGACAAAGTACATGTGTTGGCTTAGGCGGCGATCCAATTATTGGAACGACGTTCATTGACTCATTAAGTGCCTTTGAAAAAGACAAAGAAACAAAAGCTATAGTACTAGTTGGAGAAATTGGTGGTACTGCTGAAGAAGAAGCAGCTGAATATATTAAAGAAAAAATTTCAAAACCAGTTTTTGCATTTATTGCAGGTAGGACCGCACCACCAGGAAAGCGGATGGGCCATGCGGGCGCGATAATTGCAAGAGGGAAGGGAACTGCTGAATCAAAAATAAAAGCCTTTAAAAAAGCAGATGTAAAAATTGCAAAGTTTCCAACCGAAATTGCTGATTTAGTCGAAAAATATGTATAAATAATGTTTATTAATTAGTTGGTTTAAAAAGAAGTAAAATAAAATAATTGATTGATACATTTAAATATGAAGAGTTTATAGAAGTCTGATGGGGATTTTAATATGAGTATAGTAGATTTAACTTCTATGGCACAGGGTCAAACTGAAATTAGAAATGAAATAAACAATCGCTTAACTCGACTTAGAAATGATATATCTGATTATTGTTTTCAATGTGCAAAATGTACATCGGGTTGTGAAGCACATAAATTGCTAGAGTTAGAGCCCCATAAAATTGTAGCTTTATTAAAAAGGGGTTTAATTGATGAAATGGTAAATTCTGACATTATTTGGACATGTATGAGTTGCTTCAAATGTTGGGAAAGATGCCCTCAAAAGGTGGCTCCCGTAGAAATTTTGTTTGCATTAAAGAATTTAGCAGTTGCTAGTGGTAAACAAATACCGGGTAACTATACTGGCTTACTCCAATCGGTTTTATCTATAGGTTTAATTCAAGATGTAAAAACTATTACATCTCGGGATAATAAAACAAAAACTAGATCGGATTTTGGCCTTCCCGAAATATCCAAACCAACTGATGCAACCAAATTTCAAATGATGCTTTCAAAGATTGCTATTGAAAAAGTTTAAAGAGAGATTTTTATGAAAAAATATGCACTTTTCCCTGGATGTGTGATGCCCACGGAACAATATGCTTTAGAGATGTCAATTCGAGAGGTTTTACCTCACTTTGATATAGAACTTGTTGATTTGAAAGGTTTTTCATGTTGTGGTGAACCAATCAAAAGTGTCAATGAAATGTTAACTTTGACCCTATCTGCAAGAAATCTAGCTATCGCAGAAAAAGAAGGATTAGATATTTTTTCACCATGTCCAATGTGTCATTTAGCCCTTACTAGTTGCAAATATGTTCTTGATGATAATTCAACGATGAGGGATAGAATCAATAAAACCTTAGAAAATGAACTGCTTAAATACACTGGAACTTCGAAAATATTTCAAACCGTTGAAATACTACATAATGTTATTGGGATAGAACGTATTAAAGAAAAAGTCAGAAAACCTCTAAATAACATTAAGGTGGCAACTCATTATGGTTGTCATTTAATTCGACCTAGTGAAGTGGGCAGACCTGTTAATTCAGAAAATCCTCAGGAAATTGAGAACATTTTAAAAGCAATCGGTGCAAAACCTATTGATTATACTGAAAAGCTTGATTGTTGTGGGGGTTTATTGAATGCTAATTTGCCTGAATCCGCATTGACAAAAACTGGTCAAAAATTACAAAGGGTTCAGGAACAAGGTTTTGATGTTTTTATTGACGTATGTCCTTGGTGTCATCGACAATATGATGCAAAACAGACTAAAGCAGGGGAAATCGTCGCAGCGAAGCTAGATATCCCTGTTTTATATCTTACTCAACTTCTAGGTTTATCAATGGGCATAGATAAAGACAAATTGGGTTTTGATTTAAACTTAAGTCCTGTAGACAAACTAAATCTAGGAGGGGATCAAAATGAGTAACAAAATTGGTGTTTTTGTTTGTCATTGTGGAATAAATATTTCATCAACTGTGAGTGTTAATGAATTAGTAGACTATGCAAAAACATTAGATAACGTAGTAGTAAGCAAGGACTACAAATATATGTGTTCTGATGTTGGTGCTAATTTAATCAAAGATTCGATTAAAAAACACCATTTAGATAGTGTAGTAATTGCCTGTTGCTCCCCAAGGATGCATGAACATACTTTTCGTGGAGTGGTTGAAGAAGGAGGAGTTAATGCATTTAATCTAGAAATAGCAAATATTCGTGAACAATGTTCATGGGCTCACGATGACAAGGGTCGTGCTACCGAGAAAGCTAAAGCATTAGTTCGAGGTGCAGTTGCGAAAGCAAAACTTCTAGAACCACTTAAATCTTCAAAAATAAAGGTTATTCCTAATGCTTTGGTTATAGGGGGAGGAATTTCAGGTATTCAATCCGCCCTTGATTTAGCAGAAGAAGGTTATAAAGTTTTTCTTGTTGAAAAATCTCCCAGTATTGGTGGCAGAATGGCTCAACTTGATAAAACATTTCCTACCTTAGACTGCTCAAGTTGTATATTAACCCCAAAGATGATGGAAATTGCCAATCACCCAAATATAGAACTTCTAACCTATTCTGAAGTTATTAACGTGGATGGAAGCATTGGAGGTTATAAAGTTAAGGTAAAAAAGAAAGCTCGTTATGTTGATATGGATAAATGTACAGGTTGTGGTGATTGTACTGCAGCTTGTAGACTCAAAGATAGGATTTCAAATGAATTTGATGAGGGAATTGGTAAACGTAGTGCAATATACATTCCTTTTCCACAAGCAATACCTTTAAGATGTACTATTGACAGTGAAAAATGTCTGATGCTTACTAGAGGCAAGTGTGGAAATGGACCTTTATGTGTAGAAGCATGCGAAGCTGAAGCAATTGACTTCAATCAGAAAGATGAAGAAGTAGAAATTAATGTTGGTGCAATAGTAGTTGCGACAGGTTATGACGTATTAAATCCTGATTCCTTATTTGAGTATGGATTTACAAGATCTGATAATGTTATAACCTCATTACAAATGGAAAGATTAATTAGCTCCTCGGGGCCAACCGTTGGTGAAATTGTTCTTCCCTCTAATGGTGAAAAGCCAAAAAGTATAACATACATATTGTGTGTAGGTTCTCGAGATGAAACACAATGTTCTTGGTGTTGCCGTATTGGTTGTATGAGTGCACTTAAACATGTATATTTGTTGAAGGAAAAGCTTGGAGAACAGGTTGAAATCAATATTTGCTACACAGATATTCGGAGTTTTGGCAAAGGATATGAAGAATTTTATCGGAACATTCGTTCTATGAAAACAAATTTCTTCCGTGGTCGTCCCTCAGAAGTAAGAAAAGTTGGTGACCATTTTATAATAGATGTTTTTGATACAACAACAAATAAACTCTTTGAAATAAATACGGATTTAGTAGTTTTGGTCCCTGCACTTGTACCCAGAGCTGATTCTGCAGATTTTGCGCGAGTTCTTCGAATTTCTCAAAGCCCAGATGGTTTTTTATTAGAGGCACATCCAAAACTTAGACCTATTGATACCTTTACGGGCGGAATATTTATAACAGGATGTTGTCAAGGTCCAAAAGACATACAGGATTCTGTTGCACAATCAAGTGGTGCAGCAGCACGAGCGGCTAATATATTATCTAAAAAAGAATTAGAAGCAGAACCTCTTATTTCTTATGTTGAGGAAGATCTATGTTCCGGATGTAGTACTTGCATCTCAGTATGTGCTTATAATGCAATAGATCTAATAAAGGAAAATGATAAAACTCATGCCAAAGTAAATGAAGCATTATGTATGGGTTGTGGGGCTTGTGTTGGCTCATGCCCCTCTGGAGCAATGCAGCAAAGGGGATTTAAAGATAAACAAATAATACCTATGGTTAGTGAGACTATCTAAAAATTATTTTATTTTTTATCTGGTTTCTTATTTATATTATAGGTCGCAAATAAATTCTATGTAGAATATTTTATATAATAGAAAAACTTATATGGATTTGGGGAAAAATATGAGAAAAAAAGTGAAAATATTAATTATTGCAATAATAAGCATGCTAATGATAGGTAATGTCCTTCCAAATGTATTTGCTGGTGATGATAAAAATAATTTTGAACAAGACATATTATCTGATTTTTGCGATGGGGAGATAAGTGTAAATATACCTATTGGATCATACGAAATTATAAGTTCAGAAAAAGGAGATGAAATAAATATTGAAGATTTTGGTCATTTGTTGGTTTCAGGAAAGCCTAATATCCCATCAAAAATTTTTGCAATAGCAATACCGCCAGGATCTGTTTTAACAGATGTTAAATTCGAAGTTGGTAATGCTATTGAACTTCCGGGAACATATGATATACTTCCCGTCAATATACCAGGGGTTATTGGAGAAGAAAATCCAGAACTATATGAGATTCAGAAAAAGGAGTACGAAGAAAATTATAATTCTATATACAACAGTAATAATCCTTATCCCTATTCAGTTGGTGAGTTTGTACGTACAGCGGGCCTAAGAAAATATAATCTCGTTGATGTTAGGATAACACCGTTTATTTATTATCCAGTATCTGGAAAATTATTATATTATTCTGAAATAACTGTTAACGTAAAATATTCTTTTCCAGATGGTTTTTCATCTGAGAATATTATGATTGATGATTTGGTTGATAATGGTGAAATTGCTGATAAATTAATTATTAATTATAATCAGGCAAAGAGTTGGTATCCAAAAGAAATTGGGAGTAGAGAAACTTATAACTATATAATAATTACATTAGAGGACTTGATATCTCATATTACTGAACTTGAGCAGTGGGAGAAAAACAAGGGAAAAAATGTAAAAGTTGTTACAACAGAATGGATCGACTCCAGCTATGATGGTTATGATCTAGCTGAAAAAATGCGTAACTTCTTAAGAGAAAAATACCCTGGAGAAGAGTGGGGAATTACAGATGTGTGTCTAATTGGAAATTATGATGATGTACCAATGAGAAGAACCGCTCAAAACACAGGATATGGGACCCCAGAAACAGATTACTATTATGCAGAACTATCTTTCCCAGATAGCGAATCCTGGGATGCTGATGAAGATCATAATTACGGTGAAGACAATGATCCTATAGATTTTTACTCTGAAGTAAATGTTGGTAGAATTCCGTGGAGTGATCCAGATATTGTTGAACATATCTGTGAAAAATCTGTTGCTTATGAGGAAAACGACGATCCTTCTTACAAGGAAAATATTCTTTTAATAGGCACATTTTTCTGGCCTGACACAGATAATGCAGTTCTTATGGAATTAAAGGTCAACTCAGAGGATCATCCTTGGATGGAAGATTGGACGATGACTAGGATGTATGAAGAAGAGCAATCTCAATATGAATGTGATTATGACGTGAGTTATAATACTGTAGAAACTGTATGGTCTGAAGGTACTTATGCCTTTGTTGACTGGGCAGGACATGGTTCCCCTACTGCATGCTATGAATATTATCCATCTCAACCCTTTGTTGATACTGATACTTGTTTATCTTTAAATGATGATTATCCAGCAATAATTTTTGCAGATGCTTGCAGTAATTCTGATACAGATGATGACAACATAGGTCAGATGATGATGAAGCAGGGGGCGGTTGGTTTTCTAGGAGCAACGAAAGTTGCATATGGTTTTCATGGATGGGATGACCCAATGGACGGAACAAGTGAGTCGTTAGATTACTTTTTCACAACTTGTTGTACATCTGGGAATTACACCCAGGGTCAAGCTCACCAATATGCTTTAACAGAAATGTATATCCATGATTTATGGTATTATCAATATTATGAAACATTTGAGTGGGGAGCCTTGTGGGGAAATCCAGACCTTGCTATGGTTACCACTTTTTATAATAAACCACCTGAAACACCTGACCAACCTGAAGGACCAAGTGATGGAGTTGAAGAGATAGATTACGCATTTTCAGCTCAAACTACTGACCCGGAAGGAGATCAAATTTACTATTTATTTGATTGGGGAGATGGAACGGACAGCGGATGGATGGGGCCATATAATTCTGGAATCTCTGTAGAAGCATCTCATGCATGGATGGAACCTGGAGAATATTCAATTAAGGCAATGGCGATGGACAACAACAGCCATGAAAGTTCTTGGTCAGAACCATTGAATATAAATATTATATCAGGCCCATATCCAAAAGTAAAAATGATTACAGGAGGATTTTTCAAAGTAGGTTCAGCAATTGAAAATATTGGACAAACAGAAGCAACAAATCTGAATTGGCAAATATCACTAGAAGGCGGTACAATTTTAATGGGTAAAGAAACTGTTGGGCAAATCCCAAGTATTGCTCCAGGTGAGGAAGTTGCGATAAGCTCTGATTTAATAATTGGTTTTGGAAAAACTTCAGTTACAATTACTGCTGAATTACCAGAAGGCACAGATGTAAGACAACAAGATGGATTTATGTATTTAATATTTTTACAAATAAATCCAAGTGGAACCTAATACAAAAAACCCCACCTTTTTCCCTTTTTTAATTCAAAAATTAAAAAAATTGAGAGCAGTATTAATTATTTAGTTACTTGGGCAATAGATTTGGTATTCCTTCTTCAATAGGGTACTTACATTTACATTTTTCACAAAAGAAGTTACCACTAATTATTTCATTTCGTTCCTCTTTTTCAACTGTTAGAATTAAATCCCCTTTGCATGTTGGACAACAAAGTATGTTGACTAAATCTTTTTTCATGTATACACTTCAATTTATCAATTTTATTTTAGATAATATGTTCGTTTTCTACCTTCATCCACATCAAACAAAAAAACCCATTTCTCATCAGTCATCTTTTTAGCATCCTCGATCTTTTGAATGAAGTTCTTTACATGAGAATCCATCAGATCGGCAAAATGCAAAACACATGCCTCAATTGTTTTTGGTATTCTAGGAGATCCATATTCATATTTTCCATGATGACTCAGAATTAGATGGCTTAATTGGGTTTCTAGTTCATTTGAAAAATTGTCTCCATTTTTCCTTAATTCTTTGATTTTCTCCTTAATCCACCTATCACCTATTACAATATGACCAATAAAATTTCCTTCATCAGTTTTATCAATCGATGCACTGTATACATATTCTTTTAATTTTCCAATATCATGCAACAAAGCACCACATACTACTAAATCCCTATTGATATTAGGGTACATATCACAGATATTGATACATAATCTAATCACGCCTACAGCATGTTCTAAATTACCACCAACATAATTGTGATGATGTGTTATTGCAGATGGGGAATGTAGATAGTTATCAACGAATTCTGAATCATTAAAAAACAGTTCAAGAAGATTCTTTAATGGTTCGTTATCTACTTCGTCTATAAATTTCTTAATTTGATTATATAAATCATATATTCTTCCTTCATCTAATGAGGGAATATAGTCACTAACCTCGTATTCAGTAGGAGTGCATTTTCTTATACCACCGACAGTTTCATTTATTGATATTTGAGGTTTTTCTTCATATAATTCAACATTCCCAGATCTTATCTGAATAATATCTCCAATTGAAAAACTATCATATAGTCTTTTTATGCGGTCTTTGTTATCCCCTCCCCAGAATTTTACACTTATTTCTCCTGTCTTATCGGAAGCGATGAAACTAAACCAAGTTCCTCTCTTATAGGGGCGAATTGGAGTTTTTAATTTGACAGCAAAAAAATCGTTTACCTCATCGCTCTCTTTTAGATCTTCTATAAATTGTTCTTTTTTTCTTTTACCAACATCTGCGTTAATCATAGTTTGCTCTTTTTTCCCTCCAAATTGATAGATATCAGTCATATAAATTCTTCCATTTTATATTTTGATGCATTTATAGTTTATACGTTTTTCCTTCTTTTATTATTTCAACCTTTTTTGAGAAATTCTTGAACATATCAGGATGTTCGGTGTGGATAGGGTATATTTTTTTTGGATTGATTGTAGTAATTAACTCCTTAAGATCAGTTCCATTAATGTGTCCCGAACAATGAGATTGAACATATCTTAGATTGAAATGGTTTATCCAATTTCTCATTCTATCATATGAAATTTCCATTTCTTCATTATATGGTTCTGATAGTGAATGAATATATATTCCATTTTTTGGTTTTAAATCAATTAGATTGGTTAAATACCAAAAATTTAAAACTATTATGTAATTAGAAGGATTTTTTCTTATTTCAGATGAAGTTAAAATATTTGGATAATTTAATCGTTTTTTAATATACTTTTCAGGATAATCTTCATCAATATAAGTCCCTGTTTTTCTTTTAGATTTTAAAAGAAGGATACTCTCATCAATACTATCTGGAGTTTTAAGTTTTTTATCACGATGATATTTTTCCAAAAAACATGCATGTTTAAAGCTGATAACTAATTTTTTACCCAGTTCTATTGCAATATTATAAAATGTTGTAAAACGATCAACATCTTTAAAATTAAAATCAACAATTGACAAGTTTTTACAATTTGCAATTTCTTTTTTAGAATCATTGTATACTTTTTTCTCTGATTCATTAGTTTTTTTTCGATCTATTCTTGTTCCTTCCGTGATAATAGCATCTGGTTTTGATTTTTCAACCATATCTAGAAAATCAGATGTCATTTCAGCATGCAACCCATGCATCCTTATGTCTCCCGTGTATACAAAAGTATTTTCTGAAGTATGAATTAGAAATCCATAAGATCCGGGAACACTATGATCGATATGTATGGGTTCGATTTCAATTGAATCTATTTTAATTTTTTTTCCATTTCTGAATGTTTTAAAATTTCTTTTTATAGGGGATTTTCCATAGTCATTTCTATGAATTGGTCTTTTTTTATAATTTATAACCTCACATTCAAGATTTCTTTGACTTTGTTCTGCAACAGCTTCTAAAATATATTTACATGTCTCCCCACAATATATTGGTATGTCTTTGTGTAGAAATGATATATAATTTGCATGATCTGCATGTGCATGTGATAAGACAACACCAGAAATGTCTGGTTCTTTTGGTTTTCTGCCTATATGTTCTATTAAATCATCCCGATAAACCCCATCAATATCAGGTAGAAGATTCAATTCTAAAAAATCTCCTATACCATTTGCTGTTCTAGGAGTTAGAAACTCTTCAAAAAACAAACCCCTTGTCTTAAATCCCATTCCAAAATCTAAGAAAATCTTCGTACTATTATCTTCAAGGAGGATTTTATTTCCCCCTATTTCTCCAACCCCACCATAAAATACTAATTTAGCCACAATTTTCTCCCAACTTGTTTTTTAAAATTAGTTAATTGTAAATAAATGTTAGCTATTCAAAATCTTAATTTCTCGCAAAATTGAAATGAATTTTTATTAAATATTACCTAATATTTACTTTATAGCCACTGTTACTTTTACTTTTTTCCTTTTTTTCAAGTACAACATCTAAAATTCCGTTTTTATATGTTGCTTTTGTGGATTCTGGTTTAACATTACAAGGTAAATCAACTACTTTATGATATTTACGATTAGGCGCATCAACCTTAATCTGAAGACTTCCCTCTTTTACTTTCAAATCAATATCATTCTTTTCAACACCAGGTATCTCAACTGTTATAGCTACATCATTTTCACCCTCAATAATGTCAGTCAAAGGCTTTCTTTCTTCGGATATCACTGAATCACCAGTTTTTGTTCGCAATGGACGATTTCCAAAATCTTCTATTCTAGGTTTTCCATCAGGTCCAAAATTGATTTTATATCCATGGACAAAGGATTTTCCAGGCTGAGCATTTGAAAACATCTTCATCATTTCTTCAGCCATTTTTCTTATATCATCCATGATACGATCATCATTGAATATATCTTTGAAAAAATCATCATCTCCGAAATTATCAAATGGATTTTTTTTTCTTCTACGTTTATCTTTATCAAATGGATCCATCTTTGGTTTCTCCCACTAATTTTTACATAATACTTGCAAAATCGTCTATTTAATACTTTCGTTAATTATCTCTTAATTCTTGATCTAATTCTTCAATTAATTTTTTTGCTCTTTTACTAATTTTTTTTGGTGTTTTTATATGAATTTCAACAAACATATCTCCATATCCTCTACTGTTTAATCTTGGCATGCCTTTGTTATTTAATTTTATTATTTCGCCATTTTCTATACCTTCAGGTATTTTGATTTTTTCATATCCATCAAGTGTAAGCATCTCAACCTTTTGACCTAAAATTGCTTCAGTAAAAGATATATTTACTTTTTGATATAAATCTGGTCCTCTTCTCTTATATTTAGGATGTTCTTTTATGTGTACAACTATGTATAAATCCCCACTTTTTGTTCCTCCATAAGATTGTTCTCCTTGTCCCGATAGTCGAAGTTGTGAACCATCGTCTATGCCTTTGGGGATTTTAATTTCAATTTTTCTTGTTTTTTGAACTGAACCGGTTCCCCTACACACTGGACATCTTTCTTCGATGAACATACCCTGACCATTGCATTTAGAACATGCCCCTATTTGAGTTACAGTGCCAAATGGTGTTCTTCTTGTTACTCTCATTTGTCCAGATCCATTACATTGGGGGCATTTCTTTGCACTGGTTCCAGGTTTAGCTCCACTTCCATTACAATTATCACACAATTCAGTTCTTGGGATATTTATCTCTGTTTCAAGTCCGTTGTATGCATTTTCTAAACTAATTTCAATATCATATCTTAAATCACTTCCCCTTCTATGGCGAGGACTTCTATCAAATCCCATCTGATGGCCAAAAAATCGTTCAAATATATCATTAAATCCAAAATCAAATCCAAAATCAAATCCCATTCCTCTGAATATGTCACTAAAATCCGCACCTCTGAATATATCTTCAGTAGAATATCGTTGATTTATGCCTGCATGTCCATACATGTCGTACATTTTTCTTTTTTCTTCATCATAAAGAACTGCATATGCTTCAGAAATTTCTTTGAATTTTTCTTCGGCATCTTTACTTGGATTTTTATCTGGGTGATATTTTAGTGCTAGTTTTCTATATGCTTTTTTGATATCAGTGTTGCTAGCATTTTTATCTACCCCGAGAATTTCATAATAATCTGTTTTTTTCATCGTCTGCGACCATAAAATAAAAAGCACTATATCATTGTTATCCCTAATATTTATCCATTATTTATCAAATGAAAAACTTAAGCAAATAAGTTAGTATATCCCCAAAAATAAATGATACAAGAAAACTTGCTAAAAGAGGAATCATAAAAGGAATTTTTGGAGTGACCCACAATTCTTTAATTCCTTGTTTATCAAATTCCTTTAATTCATTTTCAACATCAAATTCTTTAGGCATGTATGATATTTTTCTCTTTCCATTAATAATTTTTTCCAAGGGCCATACAAATGATTTTTTTGCTTCTTCAATCTTCATCTTATATCCCATTAATATATGTGGGAATTCAAAATTTCTTTTACTAGTATTATATAATAACAAGCTCAGAGGTATTAAAAGAAATAATATCAGAGCATTTGAGAAAATTATCCAGGTATAAGGCATAAATGATTTATCCCATAATGGAAGATTAAAAATAACTGGTTGCAATGGAATCAATATAGCTAAGGCCATTACTGCTTTAGCATCAGCACCACCAAAAATTAATCTCAATTGAAAGAAAATATACATGATGACAATTATTACAGGAATAAAAGCTAATTGATATATATCAACAAAACCAATGGTGAAATATTGAATTAAAAGTAAAACTCCTCCTATTAATCCCATAATTAACCAAAGATAGTTTGAAGCTAATCTTGTTTTAATATCAGTATAAGAGGCATAAGATAAAATAACTATTCCAACTGATAATCTTACCATATCCAATACAAGACCAATATCAATATTCATGAGTTAATTGATAATGTAATTCCATCATATTAACATAATGATTAATCTTGGAAATTAGTATATTGACAATGACCCACTATTAGTCCGTTATATAAAATTGATACTGTGTAAACCCCGTTAGTAATGCCTGATAAAATTATTGAATCGCCATTATCTACATCACCATCGCCCCCATCATTAATATGTGCCTCACCTACAGATTCACCAGAGCTTTTATCAATAATTTCGGCATAGACAGATGAAGTAGAAACTGGACCGTGTTGAACACTTGTTATTAATATATATTCATTTTGTTGTATTAATCCTATGGCCGGGGTTAATTCCTTTGGTGCATCACTAAAAATACCTGAATGGAAAAACCAAACAATAACAACAAGAACTACAGTTATTGCTGCAAAAATCATGACAGAAAGAAAGCTTGAGACTCCGTCATTACTCATTAAAAAATTTCGATTTGCTTTCATCTTTCCTCGTTTTTTACAAATATTTCTTCTATCATAAGCATTACGCTACATATTTATTTTTAATATTAAAAATAAATAGAAGAAAGGGGGGATTAAAAAAATATGATAATTTTAGAGTGCTTTAGTATTTAGTAGATGTACTCTTATAGATCGTTTGACCTGAAGCTGTGTCGGTTATCATGAATACAAAGTATCCGTCCTGAGGAGCTGTACATTTGAAAGTATCTCCAGAATTAACATATCCTGCCCCAGTTACCTCTTGTTTTTGAATTGCTGGTGCCCCAGAGGCTGCAAGTGTACCGTTATCATATAGTAGTGTCGTCGAATAAGTTCCATCTTCTACTGCTTCACCTTCTATTCCAGATACTAGCCAAATTGTTTCGTTTGTTGCATCATTTCTTGAATAAATGTTCATAGATATTGTCGATGCTTTTTGTGCTGTTCCACCTATCATACCACTGACATAAACGTATACTGTTGCGGCGATAGCTACTGTAATTGCGACCATTAGAATAACACCGATTACCGCAGATACTGCTTCATCCTCACCTTCTATAAATTTTCTATTTGCTTTCATATTCCCATTCTCTCCTAGCCGTTATTAGGCTTTTTGGTAATAATAACATATTTGGTATATATAGTTTTTGAATTATGTTTCCATCTTTCTTATGGTGATTTCTTCTACCCATTTTAAATACTTCACACCAAATTTGTTAATATTTACCGTGGCATTAATTTCTAATTTAAAATATTTAAATATAACTTGGACTAGTTACAAATCTATACTTTTTCATTTTGTAAAAATAACTTATTATCCAATTTAGATATATAATTAATTTACAGTAAAACATAATAATAGTAAGAAATTCAAAATATAAATAGAAATATTTATTAGAATAATACTAGCTTACTAATATTAAAAATATAACGGGATGCTATAATTAATTTCTAATTTCATTAGGGCATCTCCTAGAGAGATTTGGGATGGGATAAGAATGTCTAAGTTCAAACAGAATCGAACAAATAAAGAATTTAATTGGGCAAATGACCTTTTATTGACGATTCTAAATATGGTTTTTGAAGAAAATCAAGAACAAAGAGAGAAATCTAATGAAAATTCTATTGATTTACATGATGATTTGACAAATAAAATAGATAAAATAATTGGAAAATCTGATAATGATTCCTCACAAAAGCAAATAATTGATAACAACGATGAAAATATTTCTCTAAAAGAGTCAAATGTAGAATCTAGACTGCCATTAAGTAAAAAAATTAGCTCACATAATGTAAAACCAGAATCAAAACCAGGATCTATTGATAAACCAAAAATGGTCACAAATGATGGTTTAGAATCAGAAATCACTTTCAGAGAAATGCGCGATTCTGAAAAGATATCTAGTACTAATTTTGAGGATGAATTACTACAATTGAGAAATCAATTAGAAAACAGGATAGAAATAATTAATTTTGATTCATTAGACAAAGGCGAAGTTAAAAAAGATACAAAAAAAACATTGATTACAATAGAAAAACCTAAAATGAGTGATAAAACTAAAGATAAATCAAAAAAATTGGATATAAATGGTATTTTTTTAAAGAAGGCCGACGCAGAGGATAAATCATCTAAGAAAACGTCCTTCTTTGATCTCAAGCAGACTTCCAAATCAGATTCAAAATCAAAGGTTTATTTTTTAAGAAATTCTAAACAAGAAGATGTTGAATCAAAGAAATCAAGTTCAGAAAAATCTCCTGCACCCAACAAACTCGATAAAGAATTGAATGAATTGAAAGAAAAAGAACTTGAACTCAAAGAACAGAAGAAAAAACTAGTAGAGCAAGAGAAAGAAGCTTTAAAAGAGGCAAAAGAAAGAGCTTCTTTGAGAGCTAGAAATGAGAAGAAAAGTAAAGAGAGGCAACGTCAAGAAGAAAAATTAAAGAAACTAGAATTAAAAAAAGCATCGTTGGAAAAAAAGGAGAGAGAGAAAGAAGCTAGAAAAGCTGCAAAAATAAAGGAATTTGAACTAAAGAAAAAAGCTAAAGAAGAAAAATTGCTCAAAAAAATTGAGATGAAAAAGGCTGTAGATTTTGAAAGGGAAAAGGAAAAAACAGCTAAGAAGGCGGAAAAAGAACAGCTGATTCGGCAAAAGCTTCATGACAGGGAAAAAGATTTAAGAGAGAAAGAAGCCAAAAAAACTGAAAAATTTGCTTTTAGAAAAGATAAAAAGGATAAAAACAAAATAAAGTTGGGAGATTTTTTTAAGAGAGAAAAGAAAATAAAACCAGTTACTAGAAAAATTTTAGAAGAAGAAGTTAAGACCGAAATCAAGCCAGATGCAGAAGAATCACAGCCGGAAATAGTAGATGAGGATGTTAAAAAATTATTGACGATTACTGATAATCTTTTAGGAGAGTTGCCAGACGAAGTTATTGATAAATTTGCAAAATCAGAAGATTTTGAATTATATTCAAAAGTTCTACATAAATATAAAATCAAGTGAGTATCATGGGACTTCTAGACAAGGCTCAACAGAAGAAAGAAAAACCTAAAGAAATAGTTAAAGAAACTTTGAGTGAAGGTGAAGAATTAAAAGAACCGCTAATTGAACTATCAGAAAAATCCCAACCAGAAAAAGAAAATAATGAAATTTTAGAAGATATTGAAAATAAAAGTAATGTGGATTCTCAAGATCCTTCGAGTGGGTTACTTGCAAGGGCTCAAAAACAAAAAGAAAAGCAAGAAAAAACAAGTAAAGAAAAATTCTCATTAAAAAAGCAATCAAAAATTGAATCTAAAGGACTTCACGAGTTAGCTCAACAAAAAATTAAGAGCCAAAAAGAAATTCCTAAAACAATTGAAGTTAAAGCAGATATTAATGATAAAATTGAGCAGATTGAAGAGAAGAAAGGTTATGGATGGAAAAAACTGGGAAGTAAAAAAATTATATTTGATAAAGATGTTAACGAATATAGATTTGAGGTAATTGAACCAGAACTCTCGGATAAAGAATACAAATTAAAAAAAGAACTTTCTCATTTATTCAAAATGCTTGCAGATATTGAAACTTTTGATTTAACTTTTGAAGAGAAGGAAAAGTTTCTTGGTGATACATTAGAGCAAATAATTAAAGATAATGACGTAAAATTTAATGAATTGTCAAATGAAAATATATTTTTTAATTTATTTAATGATTTTATAGAAAATGAAAGAAATGAAATATTTATTGAAAATGATAATGCAACATTAGAAAATAATATAGAACAATTGCTTCTAGAAAACAATGGAAAATTATTTGCATCATCTAAAGAAAAAATCTTTTATCATCTTTATAGGGATTTTTTAGGCTATGGTAGAATTGATATTTTAATGCACGATGATGGTATTGAAGATATTTCATGTGATGGTCCAGAAACTCCGATATTTATTCATCATAGAAAATATGAGGCAATTGAAACAAATATCTATTTCGATGGAGAAGATGAATTAGATTCATTTATTGTAAGACTCTGTCAGATTTCTGGAAAACAAATCTCAATTTATTCACCAATAGTAGATGGCAAGTTACCTGATGGTTCTAGACTACAATCGACCCTGGCAAGAACAGTTACAAAGGGATCGACATTTACAATTAGAAAGTTCAAAGAAAATCCATTAACACCTCTAGATTTGATTGAATTTAAATCACTTTCTCCAGAGATGGCAGCATATTTTTGGATAGCTATTGAAAGTGGTGCATCTATACTTTTTTGTGGTGGAACAGCCAGTGGAAAAACTACTGCTCTAAATGCTTTATCGCTATTTATTCCCGCTTCGCACAAGATAGTATCGATTGAAGATACAAGAGAGGTAAGTTTACCACATAAAAACTGGATTGCTGGAACTACTAGAAAAGGATTTTCCTCATCTGAAGAAAATAAGACGGGAAAAGATATTGATATGTTCGATTTAATTAGAGCGGCATTGCGTCAAAGACCAAGAGTCATTATCGTAGGAGAAGTAAGGGGAAAAGAAGCTTATAGTTTATTCCAAGCCATGGCCACAGGTCATACTTCATATGCAACAGTTCATGCAAGTACCATTCATACTCTTATTCAGAGATTAGAAAATCCTCCAATATCCTTACCAAGAGCATTACTTACTTCACTAGATGTAATAGTGTTTCAAAACGCAGTTGAAATTGGTAAAAAAATGGTTAGGAGAATGACAAGTGTTACTGAAATTATCAAACTAGATAGCGATACAAATCAACTTATTTTTATGGCTCCATTTACTTGGGTTTCCAGAACAGATGATAGATTTGAAAGTAGTAGAAATAGCAAAATATACAACAGAATGAAACAACAAAACGACTGGTCTGATGATGAATTAGATCAGGAAATTTCCAATAGGATTTCGGTACTTGAATGGATGAGAAATAAAAATATTAGATCATATCAGGATTTTGGCAAGATAATTGCAGAGTACCAAAAATATCCTGACCGAGTTTTAGAAAGAGTGAAATTGGAATTAGAAAAATGAAATCTACAAAATATACTAGATTTTGTCGTCGCTTATTTTCAAGAGCGTTTGAAAAATTAAATATTGGTGAGACTAGTAAAAATAGGTTGCTTGAAAAAGCAGATATTAGCATGGTTTATCAAGAATATTATTCAATGGTTTTAATGAATATAATTGTAGGTTTTTTAGTTTCGTTTTTTTCAACGTTATTTCTATATTTACTTGTTGCTAATGATATAACCGCCTTAATCATATTAATCATAACCTCAACTGTTCCTTTTGTTATTGGTTTTGTATACATTCAACTTCCTTCATATAAAGCAAAAAGTAGAGGTAAGGATATAGATAGACATTTGCCATATATTGCAAATTTTATAAATACTATGTCTGCAGCTGGTATTTCGCCATCAGAGATTTTTGGTACTTTGTCAGGGATAAAATTGTATGGAGAAGTGCAAAAAGAGGCAAAAAAAATTACTACTGAAATTGAATTAATGGGAATTGATACAATAACTGCATTAAAAAACGCAATTGTAATCTCCCCTTCAAAAAAATTTAAAGAATTCATTCAGGGCATTATTGGTGTTATTCAATCAGGAAGTGAATTAGCTCCATATTTTGAGCGATGCGTTGAAAGATACATGTATGAAGATTTGGAAGACAGAAAAAAAAATCTTGATTCTTTAGCTATTATGGCTGAAAGTTTTGTTGTAACGGTTATTGCTTTTCCATTGTTTTTAGTTATTATCATTTCTATTATGGGACTTACAAGTGGGGGAATATCATTTGATTTTCTGTACATATTGGCTCTAGTAATATTACCCTTGGCTTATTTTGGATTTTATGTCATGATGAAATCAGGGATGGGTGAAGAAATATAAATATAAATGTTTTTAAAAAATTAAAATTTGGATTTGGGCAAAAATACAATATTAATAGAAAATACGGTAGAGATCAAAAGTTGTTAATTATTCTTGGTACATCTATTGGAATTTCATCAATTTTATTCATTTTTGGATTATTAAAATTTGCTGGAACATCTATTATTCCTACGGATTTAATAACAGGTGTGGACTACATTGTTTTTGGTGTTTTAGGATGCATTGGACCAATTGGATTTTATAATCATGTCAAGGAGAAACGAAAAAAAGAAGTTGCAGATAAATTGCCAGATTTTTTAAGAGATATTGCTAGTTCAACAGCTTCGGGAATGACAATATATGATGCAATAAAATCTGCTTCAGAAGGAGATTACGGCGAACTGACTTCTGAATTAAAAATGATGGTTGCTCAACTTTCATGGGGGATTTCAATTGAAGATTCACTAAATAATTTTGCAAAGAGAATAAATACCAACGAAGTTAAAAGATTGGCAATTACAATTAACAAAGCATTAGAAATTGGAGGAAATACATCAGCTGTATTTAATGCCGCAGCAAAAGAGATAGATCAAATCAAACGTGTTGAATTGCAAAGAAAAATAGAGATGTCAATGTACAGTATTGTTATCTTTATCAGTTTTTTTGTGTTTCTTGCTGTAATTCTTATAATAAATTCAACAATTTTTGCTGCATTGTATGATCTTCAAGACCAAATGGTGGGTCAATCTGTAGGAAACGTTAGAATAGCTCAGGTAGATCCAAGCGAAGTAAAAAATATGTTTTTTTCATTTGTTTTTATTCAAAGTTTGGGTGGGGGAATACTAGGTGGGTTTATGATGGAAGGAAGAATTTCATCTGGAATTAAACAAGCATTTATATTAATATTAGTCTCATTTATTGTTTTTAAAGTCTTATTTTAAAATGTCAAAACCGCCAAAATACCACGATGCTTTTATATACAATGCCTGACAGACGGTATTTCGTAGGTTTGGAGAGATGAATAAAAGAGTGTTATTTACAAACACCAGTGCAGTAAGTGAATTAGTTGGTGGTTTACTTATATTAATCATTGCAGTAGTTGTATCTGTTACTATTTATACGCAGGTATTACCTTTTCCTATTCCTCCACCTGAGCCAAATACTCAATTAATGGGTTATATAACTGAGGATGGAAAATTATATATTGAACATATGGGTGGAGAAACACTATTTTCTTATGAAATATATGTAAAAAAATTAGATGAGACTTTTATTTATATTTATAATGATAACCCATGGGAGATAGGTGAAAGAATAACTCCTCCTAATACTGCAAATCTTATTGAAGATGAGGAAATAAAAATTACTGTTTATAGCGTTTATAATGATGGCAATAAACAAATTGTATTTGATGGTGTGTTAAGATATCAGCCAAATAAACATTCATTACCACAAGATCACCCAATATTAATTTCAAGTTTAAGAACAGATTCGGTTGATGAAGATTTAATATGCTACAATTATTCTATTGAGCCTTCAATTGATGCTCTGTCTAATATTTATAATTGGCTTGTAAAGGATGGCGAGATATATTTTTCTATAACTAATTTACTAATGTCTTTTGATACTCAAAGTAGTACTATAACAAAGGATTACTCAGGAAATAATAATAATGGAATAGTTACTAATGCTACATGGAATATTAATGGAAAAATAGGGGGAGCGTACAGTTTTGATGGTTATGATTTTATTTCAATTCCATATTGTTTTTATGACGATTATATTGATGAAATAACTTTAGAAACTTGGGTAAAAACAGGGTCAAATTCTGGAACGATTGTTTCATTTGATAGAGCTAATTATTGGGATTTAGTAATATCAGATGGTTTGGTAAAGTGGGGTACAAATTCAAGTGATGGTGTATCTATTGTAAAAGGATTAACTAACATTAGTGATAATAATTGGCATCATGTTGTAGCAACATATGACTCACCATCCGGTTATGCAAAAATATATATCGATGGTATTTTAGATAAAAGTGAAATGGCCCATACACCTGGATTATCTATAGGTTCTGGGGTTCCTCTATCAGGATTTATTGGCAAAGGTACTGCAAGTGCAGAACGAGAAAAAATATTTTCCACGAGTTTCGAGACCCAGGAAGAAAAGGAGTCCTGGATTGAACATAATAAAACTGGAGATGAAGATTCATGGGAAACTTTATTCTATGATGATTTTGAAAGCTCAGATTGGGGCAATTGGAATGATGGAGGCTACGATTGTTATATGTATTCGGGTGGAACTTATGCATATGAAGGAATTTGTGCGATAAGCATCGTTGATGATGATGGTTGGCAATCATCAACATACACAGATAATATTGCTGCTGATACTGCTGAATACACCCAAATGTCTATAGATTTCTGGTGGATAGCAAATTCAATGGAGAACGGAGAGAACTTTATTGTAAATTATTATGACGGTTCCAATCTACACAATTTAGAATCATTTGTAATTGGAACTGGAGAATACACAAATGATGTTTTTTATCATTCAATTTGTTACTTAAATGAAACAGATTATGCTTTTACCAACAGCGCGGAATTTACAATACAATGTAGTGCAAGTAGTAATTATGACTATGTTTATTTAGATAAGATATATGTTAATGTATCTACTGGGGATAGGCTTGATTATGAATTTAATTTACTTGATTCTGCAGATATAAATCCCAGATCTGGAACATACTCTATTGGTGGTTCAGGCGATTTTGATCCAGAGTATGCTATGTTTAACAGAACAAATATTGATATTTCTAAATACTCTGATGTTAAAGTTACTGTTTGGTATAGTTATATCAACACCGAGGATACTGACTTCTTAGGATTATATTTTCTTTATGAAGATAGCTGGTTACCAATTTTTGAAGAAGATAACCCTCAAATAGGAAGTGGACAATCCGAATGGATAGATGTAACTAAAGATATCCCCGAAGATGTTGATAATCTAGTTTTACAATTCAAATGGATGACTTCATCCTCAAATGAATATGTAGCTATTGATGATTTGGAAATTAGTGGATCTCCATCTTCAGGTGAAAGTAATTTTACAGGTTTAATTGATGAAATTAAATTATACGAAAGAGTATTATCCCCTGAACAAATCTATCAAAATTATTTATGTACCAAAGATGGGGATTCAAGTAAAAGCATTATCGTTTCTGAAGAAACTTCATTATGGGAAAGTTGGAAATGTGTTATTACTCCAAATGATGGACAACAGGATGATTTAAGCATAGAATCTAACATTTTAACAATTATTAGTTATCCTGGAGGTAATTAAAAATATGAAAATTAAAATTCTATTAATATTAATATTATCTTTTACTATGATAGTGACTATCCCTATCCCATTACCAATAGTAGAGGCTGGTTCGTATAATGGTGCAGATCTTGTGCAAGCAATTTTGGCTGAACCATCAGCCCTAATTGAATCAAGCTATTCTGATAGGGATAATGTTGGACATAGACAGGGAAAGGTATTAACATCTCGTGGAACAATGGTTCCTACTCAGGGTTCAGAATTTATTCTGTTATCGACAGGTATTGCAGAATACAATCCTGTAACAACTGATGGTACTGATCCAGGTTCAGAGAGAGGTAATTGGTTTGGAGCGGGAAAATATGGAACCCCTAGAGATCAAGCAACTCTTACAATAGATCTTCTAGTTCCTGAATTTATGCACTATGTGTATTATGATGTACAGTTTTATACTACAGAATATCCTGAATATATTGGAACACAGTATAATGATGAATTAACAATAACTGTATATTCCCCTTCTGAAGGTACCTCAATAGAGGTTATTGATGTTAATGGAGGTGACTTTGTGTTAAACGCACACGATATTTCTGGTAGTGGTTATGATGTATTTGCTCAAAGTGGAAATCCTGATGATGTAGATTGGTTAGAAACAATTCCAAATCCCACAGGAGCAGATGGCGGGGCAACAGCTCTAATTGGTAGAGAGCATCCTGTATCTCCAAATGAAGAAATCACTATTACATTTAGCATTATAGATGTTGGTGACAATCAGTTTGATAGTGCTGCTTTTATTGATAATTTAAGATTCTCTGGATTTGCTGAAACAGATGTTATTAGTAGAAAGACAGTTAAAGATATAAACGGTAATTTACCTGAACCCCTAGATATATTAGAATACAAAGTAACAATAAGTAACATCGGTGATGCTGACCAAAACAATAACCCAGGAAACGAGTTTGAGGATATTATTCCAGATTATGTTGAATATGTGGCAGATTCTGCTCAAGCAAGTTCAGGTGCAATTTCTTATGATTCTGAAAATAATAAAATAACTTGGGATGGTGAAATACCTGCAGAAAGTAGTGTTGCAATAAGTTTTGAAGTACAAATTAACGAAGGAATTGCTAATGGAACTATAGTATCTAACCAGGGTAATGTATTCTGGGATAGTAATGAAGATGGTATAAATGATGCAACTGAACTGACAGATGATCCGGCAATAGATGACGGCATCGATTCTGATGGAGACGGAGAAACAGATGATGATGATCCGACTATAGTAACCATTTCCTCATACGAGTCACCAAATACTGTAACAGAAGATTTTTCTGATGACTCTGCAGGAGGTGTAGCAATTCAATCATTCGAAGGTCATACATGGTTTGAAACCAGTACAGAATCTATAAAAAGTAATTTTGAAGTAGCGCCTAACTACCATTATTCAACCCTTAAATCATTCAAAACTAAAATAAGAGCATCTACAGGATTACAATACTGGAACTATTCCATATCTGAATTTAATAGTGATATTAAATGGTGGGAAGTTTGGTTTGCATGCGGTAACAATAGTGAAGAATCTGATCTTTTATTAAACTTCAAAAATACTAATGGTAACAATATTGCACAATTAAAATTTGAATATGTTCATGAAGGTTATGACGGACCTTCAGATTATGTTTTAAAATTATATTTTAAATCAGCTAGCCAGTGGATTGAATTAGAATCAAGTTACGCAGGTGGGTATTTATACAATGGTTGGTATAAATTAAGAATTACAAAGTATGGAGCCGATTTGATTAATTACACATTATCTCAGACAGGACTGGGACAAGTTGACTTTGAAACAGGTGAAACAATTGGAATGCCATTTTCAAATCTATCAAGAGTTGAGTTTACGAGTACCAAGGAACCTGTGGTCTGTCCAATGTTTTTCTGGGACGAACATATATTAGGGCTTGAATTATTATCATAAAAAGGTTGGTGAGAGTCTGGCAAGATTATTTGATAGAAATATGTTTTTAATGCTCATAGCTATTATGATAGGAGCAATAATTATAACCTATTTTGCTGCAGATATAGTCAACAAATCAAAAATTGATACATTAACATCAGAACATATTGTAGAAATAAGGGATGTTCATAGTAAAAATGAAAACTTTACAGATAGTTTTTTACAAGGTTCTATAGTTATGGATTCAGCTCGTGAAGTAAGAGAGGTTGCAAATCTTAATTTCGATTTTGCCCTGTTTTGGTTTAATAACGCATTGGCAAATGTAAGCGTATGGTATAATAATGAATGGGTTAACAGTACCGATAGTCTCACTAAAAAATGTATTGAAAATTGTACTGATGCAATGGTAAAATATCTTTTATCTTATGATAAATTTGGTGACTCAAGACCGCACTTTTTTAATGCAAAGAATTACACTGAGCGAGAAAGATACATAGAGGTTTTAGGATACTATGTTGGTTTTTCGGAAGCTGGACAAACTATCACCTTGTTAAGATACAATGCAAGTTATTTCTTGAAACAAGCAGCTGAAAATCTTTCTCTAGGGGAAACTGCTGTGGTGGCAATGATAATGGAAAATTTCACAATTATGGAGAATATGTATCAGGGTGGTCTTGAAGAGTATGAGGATTTGAAAACAGTAATTGATGAATATACGTTTTTTGATGAAATAAGAGAAGAACATCAATAATCAAATCCCGTTTTTTTTGTTTTATTAACATTATTATAAATTTACAGTAGTTCTTCCAAAAAATTAAAGAGATAGAACTGTTTACTCCCTTAAAAATATTCATCTGCCCCGGTAGTGTAGTGGACTATCATGTGAGCCTGTCGAGCTCACGACTCGGATTCAAATTCCGGCCGGGGCGCTTGTAATTATTTGGTTGATATTAATTACCGATTTTTTTTATTAAAAATAGGAATCTTAACCCGTAAAATAGCAAGCGATAATCCCCCATAGACATTCTCTTGTACACTTGTCCTAAAAGGTAATTAGGTCTTAAATAAAATCTTTGAAAAGCAATTGTAGTGTAATTCATTAATTCTTCAATGGTGAAATTACCTAACCCTTTATTCTTATCAGCCCATACAATGTTGGTATCTTTTGAAATTTTATTTTCTTCTACTGCTTCATTCCATAGCTCAGAGCCCATGTGATATACCAAAGGCCCAAATCCTGCAATGTCTAGAGGTAATGAGCAAGCAAAATTAATTGTATTTTCAATATGTTCCTTTGTTTCAATAGGTGCTCCTAGAATAAAGTTACCAACAGTAATAAAATTCATTTTTTTACTTAAATTAACAGCCTTTCTTATTTGAGGTATCGTAATATTCTTTTTATAAAAATCTAAAACATCTTGATTTCCAGATTCAATTCCAAAGAAAATAGATTTTACTCCTGCTTTTTTCATTTTTTGATAAAGCTCTTCATCTGCAGAATCTACTCTTGCACCATGTACAACTATCTCAATATCCTTGTCCATCTCAATAAGTCCATCAAATATTTTGTTGGCACGTTTTTTATTTGCAAGGAAATTATCATCAACAATATTTATTGATCCATATTTTTTATCCAATTGTTTAAGTTCTTGTAAAATATTATCAGCTGATCTTTGCCTAAATCCCCATTCTTTAATTATGATGTTATATCTTGTGCAGAATCGGCAATGGTAAGGACAACCCCTACTTGTCATCATAGAGGTTACTTTCTTTTTAAGCTTAAAACCAAAAGGAAAATTACCATAATCATATTTATCAACAAGATGACTTGCAGGAAATGGAAGTTCATCTAAATTGGAGATAATTTCTAATGGTTTTGCCGATTTAATTGTTCCATTATTTCGGTAATTCATACCAGGAATATCCTCGATATTCTTCTTACCTTGCAAATATCTTGAAAAATCAACAATTGTTCTTTCCCCTTCACCAATCACGGAATAATCTGCATAAGGTATATCTTTTAGAGAACGTTCCTTTACAAAAGTACAATGTGGCCCCCCTATGATAAAGGGAATTTCGGAATCTATTTCTTTTATTGTCTTTGCAACCTCAGTTGATGCTTTCAAATCACTAGTGTATATAGTCATTCCTACAGCATCAGATGAAACAATCCCACTCTTTAGTTTCTCTGGGGTTATTTCTTCCATGTAGTAATCTAAAACTTCAACTGAATGACCTTCTTTTTCTAGAGCTGCACCGATATAAAGCAGACCTAATGGAGGCATGGTGGACGGCGTTGTTGTAAAATGTCTTGAATATCTATTTGGATCTCCGGCTCTAATTAGTAGAAATTTCATTGTAAATATTACCTTCTAGATATCCTTTAATAAATCGTTATATATAAATGCTACCTACTATAAAAGAATCAATAAATAACCTAAAAATAATTGGAAAAATAAATATTTTAAAATAATTAATTTTTTAAGGGGGCGATATGAATTTTGGTCAAATAACCAATTCCAATTGGTATTATCAAGATTATTATGTAAGTTATTCCTATATCCATCATATATTCAGAAATTGTCATTTGCATTGGACTTTCAGGGATAAACAGTATAATATCAATAATAATGCTAATTAAAAACCACGTAATTCCAGATATCAGTCCATCTTTAATCGGGTCCTTATTTGTTTTTTTAAAATAAATGATGGAAAAAAATAGTACGGTTATTACCAATACTACTGGCATAATAGATTCAAACAATGGTCTGTTGGTTTCCCTTAGTCCAAAAATCCCAAAGGAAACCATAAATGGAACTAACCAAATGAAAAATCCAAATATACAAATATTAACGTATTTATTCATGAATATTCATCAACATTTATTTAATATTGAATAATTTTGATTTTTTTATTTGTTATGATTTTTCTAAATGTTTATATTTCTTCTTATATCACCGATTTAAAGTTTTTTAAAAAATATTATCTATATGGGTAACATTCATTTCCTTTATTGGTAGTTTTAAATTACTATACTATATTATATATTAGTTTTAATAGTTAGTATATGAGGTTATTAAAGATGGTAAAAAGGCAAATGAATTTTTTAAAAGTTGGTATTTTTCTTGTAATTGTTGCAGTTTTAATAGGAGTTATTTTCGTTGTTTCACAAACAAATTTTTTATTTAGTGTTTTTGGTCAGAAAGAACCCAAGGAATTTGTTAATAATGTCAATATGAATATCTTAGCACCTAACTGGTCTATTGAAATTCAAAATATTTCAACTAACAATGTATCTGTAACTGATTTTCTTTTTGAATGTGCAAATAAAAATGGCTTCAATGTAGAAACTGAATATTGGGAAGGATATGATTCATTTTTCATAATTGAAATTAATAATATTAAAAATGGTAATGATGGGAAGTATTGGCAATACTATGTTAATGGCGACTATGCAGATATGGGTTGTAGCAAATACTATCTTGATGATAATGATATTGTGGAATGGCGATTTGAAAGTTCTAGGTGGTGAATAAATATCTTATAATGTCAAATTTATTCGATTTTTGAAAACTCTTTAAGATTTTTAGCAATTAGTGTTTTATTTGTTTGTTTTTGATTTCCTAAAGTATCAAATGGTTTGTCCCCGTAATTATGCCCTGGATAGACAATTAGATGATCAGGTAAGATTTTAATCTTATAGTGAAGTGTGTTAAACATTTGTTCAATATTTCCACCAGGCAAGTCTGTTCTTCCACAATCTCCAATAAAAAGTGTATCACCAGTTATTATTGCCTCATCATTGATTATTAAGCAAATACCACCTTGAGTGTGGCCAGGAGTCAATAAAAACTTTAGTTTAATATTACCCACATGTATTTTAAAATTATCCTTTACTATTAAATCAGGTTTAGGCATTAATTTACTTCCATCAGCTTCTGATGCAACAATTTCCACTGATGGATATAAATTTTTAATTTGTCGGTTTTGGCTTGTATGATCACTATGATAATGAGTGTTAATGATATATTTCAATTCAAGATTTTTATTAGATATGAATTTAAGTGCATATGCGGCATCAAACCCAGGGTCAACTATTGCAGCCTTTTTTGTTTTTTTACAATAAATGACGTAAGTAAAATTATCAAAGCCTACTTTTATTTGTTCTATAGCCATGAGAATAAACAAATCTAGAATATAATATTTTAATTTCTCTTATTGTTAATTTCTAAAACCTTACATATTAATTATTAATAATTTATTACTGTTAATAATATTCGTGATAGAATAGGGTGATTTAATGCTAAAAAACAATATTTATATCAGGTTTGTTAAAAGTTGGCCAGAAAAAGAAATAATCGCCCTTTATAAAGCTGGAGGATGGTGGAAGGAAACTTGGTCTAATGTTAATATTAGCTCGATAATAAATGGTAGTTTTGTATTTGCAGTAGCTGTTAATAGTGATTCAGGCAAAGCAATAGGCATGGGGCGTTTAATATCTGATGGAGCTACAGATTGCTACATTCAGGATTTAGTAGTTTTATCAAATTATCGTCATTTAGGAGTTGGAAAACAGATTGTAAAACATCTTACAGATTATTGTTTAAATAAGAATATAAATTGGATAGGTTTAATTTCTGAACCAGGTAATGAAATTTTTTTCCAAAATTTAGGTTTCAAAATTATGAAAAACCATTTACCTATGCTCTATCAAATTGAGGAATAAAATGCTTTCAATTGATGACTTTAAACCTGTTTCTTTAGATGATAAAGATTTATTTAAACAAATTTATAAAGAATATCCTCCAGTTCATAGCGACAATGTTTTTACGACTATTGTTAGCTGGAAAGAATATATAAAATTTTATTATACACATGTAAAAGATTGTCTAATTGTTATGACTGAAAAAGAGGGGGATTATCGTTTTCGACCTCCTATTGGCAAACATAACAAGGATTTGTTTAAAGAAGTTCTTGAATTAGCCAAAAAAGAAGGAAGCGATGAACCATTTGGCATTATTGATAAAAAAATGAAAAACTGGTTATCAGGTAATTTTCCAAAACTAAAATTCTATTCACATAGGGATTACTTTGACTATGTATATCTTACATCCAATTTAGCAGAATTACCTGGAAAAGAATATGCTAAGATAAGAAATCGTCTAAATAAATTTATTAAGAATTATTCATACAAAATAGAGAGAATCTCATCTGAAAATATGGATGAGGTAAGCAAATTTCTTAAAAGATGGTGTTTATGGAAAGATTGTGATTCAGATATTATTCTTGAAAATGAGAAAAAAGCAATATTGTATTCTATTGAGCATTTTTTTGATCTTGAATTATCTGGATTGGCCATTCGTATAAATGAGGAAATTGAAGCAATTTCAGTATTTGAACCTATGAACAATGAGATGGCAGTGGTACACTACGAAAAAGGGTCGCCCTATTACGATGGTATTTATAAACTAATAAATAAAGAAACAGCAAAAATTCTTCAAAAAGATTTTAAATATATTAATAGAGAACAGGATATGGGAGTTCTTGGTCTAAGAAAAGCAAAAATGTCATATCGTCCTCATCATTTGATTGAGGTATTTCATGTACTTAAAAATGACATATTATTTTAAAAAAGTTAGTAAAATTATTAACCTTAAAAAAATAAAAAGAGTAAAAAGAGGAAAGAATCCTCGTTTTATTTATTTATATTAGTGCCCGCTAGGTTGTACCCAAATATAGAACAAGTAAATATTTCCATTTTGTGTTCTAGAATCTGAGCTTTCTGGTATGGTAGCATCTACAGTAACTTCTATGGGCCCAAGTCCAAGAATAAAACCTGTAGAAACGGTTGTTTCATCCCCGGCAGCGAGGGCTGGAATTACTCCTGTAGTTTCCTTGTTCATAAATACGCTGCCACTTACACTAATTTTCCAATCTACATCTGTTGCATCAATTGAGCCGACATTTTTAACTGCTGCATTTATTTTAAAGAAACCACCCAATATTGCACCAATATCCATTAAAGGAGATTGTAGAATGTGCACATTTAATGGATCTGATGAAGGACTGATTCCGCCCTTATCATCCTTAGCAGTAACTGTTATATCAAAATAGCCTTCAGAATCCCAAGCGTTTTCTGCTTTTACTGATTGTCCAGAGTTATATGGTCCTAACCATCCGCTGTTAGTACCATCGCCCCAATCAAATAAGTAAAAGACTTGGTCTCCTTCTGGATCTATTGTCCCACTTGAATATTCATAAGTTATTTCAGTAGCGCCCTCAATTGATCCATCTGGTTGTTCAGGTTTTTCAGGGGGAGCATTTGTTGGTTTAAATTTCTGTGCTGGGTCACCAAATAAAAGGCATCCTTGAAGAATAGCTCTCCATGTCCCATAAGAAAAGTCCCAATTTATTGTTGGAGCCATCACATCTTTAGACCAAGCATGAGCCTTTCCCAGTTGCCAGTTTGCGGAATCTCCAGAATTATTTTCAACATCTAGGAAGTAGTCCCAAAACAGTTTAACTTGTAATGCACTGCTTGAATTAGTACAGTATAGGTTACCCCAACCGTAGCATGTGTTGTACACACAGGCAAATGCAAGCTCGGTATCTGAATGAAATAGCATTGAATGTAGTACTCCATCATCTGAAGCATCCATATCTCCACAATGACAACCATAATCATGTATGAAAAACGGCTTTGTGTTGTGATAGTCTGATTCCCAACTGTTATAGAAGACATCTAATGACATTTGTGAGTTTGCATGGGCAATTCCACTAATAAACGCGACGTCATCATTATTTATTGCATCTTTAAGACCAGCAATTGCCATAGATTCACTACCACCCTTCCAACCAGGATTTGGGTTTTCGGCTGTCCACATAACCGATAGGTTATATTGAACATCAGGATTTACCTTATTCCAAGTTTCAAATCCATATAAAAATCCTGCCCAGGATGGCCATGGACCATCGTAATGTGGATCTGGACCAAGCCAATCATCTGTTCCTTTTACAGCACTGAAATCCATGAAATCATCTCCTTCACAAGCCCAACCGGTGTCTCCACCATAAAAAGCTGCATTCTCTAAATAATCCAAATCACCAGAGTCAGCATAGTAGAAACTCTTTGTTAGCCAATTAGATATATCTTGTGGCTCATCACAAGTAACTCGACCAATGAATATTTCACTATACAAATCAAATCCTTCATCTCCTTCTTCGCCCCAATAAATATCCTCATCTTCATTGAAAGTGCTGTCAAGATTACTCCAATAAATGTCAGAATCTATTGAACCTTCATAGTTTGTATCCATTTCGCGAGCAGGTATACCAGAGCTTTCATCGTCGGCCCCAATAAGTATATATTTGGTATTCCAGTCTGAATACGCATCTTTACAAAACTCACGTGTAAAAGATTCATCATCATTAAAAGGTGGAGATCCACTATAATCGCTACAATCAAAAATCTCTTCAACTGTTATCAAATTACAACTTAATCCATCATCTTCTTCATGTTTCTGCATTAAACTTTCCCAATTGTAAGGAGTTTCTTCGCTTGTTTCCCAATAATCAAGTCCCCCTTTTTCAGTAGTGATAATAACATAGTCGTAATTATCCTCGGGATCACATAAACCTCCGGGATATTCAAATGTTGGAATGTCTGACGTATATCGCTCGGCAATCTCAGGATTCCATACCAGGGATTGAACCCAAGCTTTGTCATCAGGATTATTTCTGAAAAACTGATTAACATAATCGCTTTCTTCAAGATTGACTCTTACTGTTAATTCAGGGTATAGGAAAATTTTACCTTCATTTGGTTTGTATTGGATTGGATTTAAAGCAATATCTAAGATTGTGTATCCGTGTGAATATCCAATTTCATACTCCTCATTCTTTTCAGTTGGATAGACATTATCGGAAGAATAGAATGTGCTATCAATTACAAATTCCTCTGGCTCCATACCAAAGGGAACTGGATTTTGATAAGGAAAGATAGGAGATTCTTTCAAATCAATATCTTCTATATGTAATTCAATAGTCAATCCTATAACTTCAACATTTTTAACGGTTGTTTTTGGTGGAATTAGTAATTTTACAAACTTTACAGGCATTGTAGGTTGGCCTGCTTCTCTACCTATCGACATACAGCCTGGTAAGTTAATATCGGTATAGCCTGAATTATCTACTGTTTTTGTTTGAAATGTTGGTTCTATGAATTTGATTGTATAGTTGAGAGACTCTTTTGATATATACTCTGATTCAAATAAATCAGCTGTTGTAACAGATATTGCCGTCGTCATTAAAATAAGACACAATGCGATAGATATGATTCTCTTACCTAAAATATTATTATTTTTATAATTTTCTTTCATATTTTATTTCCCCGTTATAATTAAATATAATTATGTATTTAATCCTTTCGATAAAAGATTTTTTATCGGATGACTCTGTTTTTGAAGGATAGGTTTTATATACTATTTTGTACATTAGAACAAATTAGGGGGCAAAATTTTGAATAATAGGGGATTTTCGCTATTTTTAATTGCAATAATCTTAGTAACTGGTTTTGGACCATCCTTATCTTCAACTGTTACCAATATTGATGATTTTGATGGAGAAATTATGAAATTGATGGAAAAAGCACACTTTCCTTCTCTTTCTGCATGTATAATTAAGAACAACTCTGTTGTCTGGTCAAAGGGATATGGTTTTTACGATATTCAAAATAAAAAAGAGGTGACTAACGATACTATTTATCTGGTAGGATCGATATCAAAAACGATTACTGCTACTGCCGTTATGCAATTATGGGAGAAAGGATTATTTAACCTTGATGATGATGTGAATGATTATTTACCATATAATTTAAGGAATCCAAAATATCCAGATATTCCTATAACATTCAGGATGTTACTTGCCCATCAGTCAGGATTATCTGGGGCAATTCTAGGTTTATTTTTCTTTTTTTCTGTTCTTCATCTTTCTATTGAAAAATTACCTCAATATATTCTACCTGATGGAAGAATATATAACCCATTATCTTGGGTAGACTCACCCCCCGGAGAAGATTATACTTATTCTTGTCTGGGATATGAAATTCTTGGAACTCTAGTTGAATTTTTTTCAAATAAATCATATGTAGAATATTGTAAAGAATACATTTTTCAACCTTTAAAAATGAATGATACCAGTTTTTTACCAGAAGAGTTGGATGAAGACAGATTAGCCATACCCTATGCATATTTCTTAATAAAAAATATTCCTCTTCCCCAGTATACCAATTATAACTTTGCTTCAGGAGGATTAAGATCAACAGTAATAGATCTTGCTCGGTATCTTTTTACTTATATGAATGGTGGGGAGTATGATGGTACTCGCATTCTAGAAGAGGAAACAGTGAATCTAATGCTTACATATCAGTATCCAAATAGCAGATATGGGTTAGGATGGAAAATGTTTATGATTGATGAGGAAAATAATACAAGACGAATCGGTCATTCTGGGACGGTACCTGGGGGTATTTCAAGTATGTACTTTCATTCATCAACCAATACAGGCGTAATTTATACAGCAAATCAATATTTATTCTTTAGACCAAAATACTTCCACGCCTGCTACCAAATTAACAATTTACTATTTGAAAAAGCTCAATCGATTTAATTATTAAGTAACAAATCAACATATATTGAATTTTGAACAAGTAACATCAAAAAGCGACTTTAAAAATAAAATAGCTAAAAAGTGATTTTTTATATGGATCGATGACTTTTATTAAAAGCCCCCATAACCAGTTTTTCAACTTTGAATAAGCGTGCAAAGTTCACATGACCTGCTTTGTACAAATAATCAAAGTTGCACAAAAAATACCAGACTTTTGATGATTTTTGTGCAAACCCCTCATAGCCGGCAGTCTTAAATATTAAGTTATATATATACGTATTGACACGTATTAAAACGTAAATAGGAAGTGAAAATCATGAAAAAAGGCGCAACAATTGGTTTATCATTACTAATTGTAGGAATAATCCTTTGGATAATATATGGTCTATACCAAGGATTTGAAGAAATAATGCAAGCACTTGATTACATAACTGGTTTTTTAGCTGGTTTAATAGTATTAGGATTAATAGTGCTAATTGTATCAATTGTAATAGAACAAAGAAGTGATACTAAAAAAATGAAAGAAGAAATCAAAAAGGAGGATTTAGAGCCATGATATTAGTTAATACAGATTTTGTAATCGGAAAAGAAATTAAAGAAATACTTGGTCTAGTAAGAGGAAATACTATTCAAGCAAAAAGTATAGCAAAGGATATTAAAGCAGGTTTTCGCCATATGGCTGGTGGAGAGATAAAAGAGTATACCGAGATGTTAGCCGAGTCAAGAGAAATTGCCCTGAAAAGAATGGAAGATAAAGCAAAAAAATTAGGTGCAGACGCAGTAATTAATGTGCGTTTTATGACCTCTGCGATTATGGGGGGAGCAGCAGAAATACTTGCATATGGAACAGCAGTAAAATTCAAGTAAGGACTTAAAAAATGACAATTACACAATACATAACCTTATTGATAGGAAGTGTTGTAGTACTTGCTGGTGTACTTACAATATTTTTTCCCAGTCTTAGCAGATTAATAAATGCTCCAGGGGGACCAAGATTAAAAGCAATTGTGGCTATTATTATTGGTTTAATTATTCTTATCCTTGGCTTTATAATTGAAATACCCAACAACTAAAAGGAAGATAAAATGAATTATAAATTAATTATTTGCATGATTGTAATATGTGTAACGATATCAACTTTTTCAGGTTGTATTAAAGATGAGGAAAAAGAACCTATTGAAAAAACTACAACTGAACTAGCAGTTGAATTTATGGAGAGTATCTTACAAGGAAACTTAAGCAATGCATATGATTATTTTAGCCCATTAATGAAAAGCCAGTTCAGCTACGATCAGTTTGAGGGGACCTGGAATTATATTGAAACAACCTATGGAGATTTTGCATCAATTATTGATACTTCAGAAACTGTTGAAGAAGATTATGATATTGTTTTTATAAATTGTACATTTTCACAAGATTACTACATTATATTTAAAATTGTATTTGAGGCAAACAAAGAGATATCTGGCTTTTGGACTGAAAAAATTGATACAACCAATCCGTATGTACCACCAGAGTATGTAGATACAAATAAATTTGATGAATTTGAGGTAACTATTGGTAAAGAACCTTGGGAATTGCCAGGAACTATTTCCCTTCCAAAAAAGGATGGAATATTCCCAGCAGTTGTAATGGTTCAGGGCTCCGGTCCAAACGATCGAGATGAAACAGTAGGACCTAACAAGCCGTTTAAAGATATTGCTTGGGGTCTTGCTTCCAATGAAATAATCGTACTTAGATATGATAAAAGAACAAAAGTATATCCTGTAGAAACAGCAGGTGATAAAAACCTGACTGTCAAAGAGGAGGTAATTGACGATGCAATTGAAGCTGTGAAATTGCTTCAAAACTACGATAAGGTCGACTCAAATCAAATTTTTCTTTTAGGTCATAGTCTAGGAGGCATGATGGCCCCACAAATAGCAACAATTGAAGAGAATGTAACGGGCATAATTCTATTGGCTGCACCTGCACGAGCACTTGAGGATTTAATCTACAATCAAACAGTATATTTATCAGAATTGGACGGAATCATAGATCAAAACGAATCAGATTTAATAAATATGACAGTAGAATCATTAGAAAAAATAAAATCACTTAATTTCTCAGAAGATGAGCAGATTCTATCTACATATGAACCCTACTGGGAATATCTTAACAACTATGATCAAGTGAGAACAGCAGACGATCTAAATATACCAATTTTGCTACTACAGGGTAAAAGAGACTATCAAGTAACATATGTGGATGATTTCTACATATGGAATAATACTTTTTCCGATAATTCAAATACTGAACTTAAAACATACAACCAGCTTAATCATCTATTTTTATCGGGGGAAGGGGTACCAACAAACACTGAATATCTAGAACCGGGCCATGTTTCCGAAGATGTCATTATGGATATTGCTAGCTGGATACGTGGTGAAAGTTAAAATGAAAAAAGTTACAATCACACTAAGCGATGAAGTCTGGAAATGGTGGAAAAAAAATCCATGGATTAACTTATCACAATTAGCAGAAAGAGAGCTAACAAGAATTAGAATGCTTGAAGAAAGGGTACTTGGAACATGCCCTGAATGTAAAAATCCAAAATTAAGATTTGATGGTAAAACTTACCGATGTTCAAAATGTGGATATGAATATAGGTGAAAAATATGAGATTCTGTCCAAAATGTGGATCAACAGATATTGATTGGGTGCTCCCACAAGACTGGTCAAAATGGGAATGCAAAAAATGTGGATACATTGGAGCTTTTATAATAGAAGATGGAAAAATTGCAAAAGAAATAAGTAAAGAATATCTTAAAAAACAAAAAAGAGATAACAGTCGAGAGTAAGCCTATGATGGTAACAACAACGGAATCACTTCCAGGCAGAGAGATAAAGGAAGTATTAGGTGTAGTATTTGGAAGTTGTGTTCAAACCAAGCATCTTGGAAAAGATGTTCGTGCTGGTCTAAGAAGTGTTGTAGGTGGGGAAGCAAAAGCATATACTGAATTGATGGAAGAATCTAGAAGGACGGCCATGCAAAGAATGATTGATGATGCACAGAAACTTGGTGCAGATGCAATAATAGGTATGCGTTATGCTACTGCACAAACTATGCGTGGTGCCGCAGAACTTATTGCCTTTGGTACAGCAGTAAAAACTTAAATTAAAAAAGGGAGAACATGACAGTTATTGAAGTTAATAATTTAGTAAAGAAATATGGGGCATTCGAAGCGGTTAAAGGTATATCCTTTAGTGTAAATAAAGGAGAAATTTTTGGATTAATAGGCCCTAATGGTGCAGGAAAGACTACCGTATTGAGAGTTATATCAACTCTTTTAACAATAACATCTGGATCAATAAAAATTATGAATTACGATTTAAGTAAAAAACCAAATGAAATCCGAAAATTTATCAGTTATCTTCCAGAAGACGCTGGTGCATATAAGAACCTTACAGGTAGAAAATATTTGACTTTTATTGCAAATTTTTTTGATTCCAAAGACACTAAGGAAATGGTTCGAAAAGGAATTGAAATCGCAGATTTAGATGAAAGAATCGATGATAAGGTCGATACTTATAGTAAAGGTATGAAAAGACGATTGCTTGTAGGGCGAGCATTAATGACTGAACCTAAACTTGCAATACTTGATGAACCTACCTCAGGTCTTGACGTTCTAAACGCTCAAGAAATAAGAAAAATAATAAAAAATACCGCAAAGCAGGGTACAACAATCTTACTTTCATCACATAATATGCTTGAAGTTGAGTATTTATGCGATAAAATTTCTTTAATTGCAGAAGGTAAAATAGTTGAAGAGGGAAAACCAAGGGCTCTGATGGAAAAATATAACTCAGTCAATATTGAAGAGGTATTTACAAAGGTGGTAAAATGAGTGCACTTGGCAATATTATTTCAAAAGAATTAAAGGAATTACTTACACCCTCTGCAATTATTCCAATTATTGTTATTGCACTAATTTTTGGATCAATTGGAAGTTCTATGGAAAGCATCCAAGAAGGTCTTGAAGAAAAACCCACCTTGGGTTTCATAGATGAAGATAATAGCAAATTATCTCATGTTATAACTACCTATTTAAATAATAATACAGATGTGATTTTCAATTCAACGGATATTTCGGATAAATCTATAGGTTTAGATAAAATTAAAGAAAAAGATGGGATTGCTTTAATTGTAATTAAGCAAAATTTTTCAAAAAATATTTTTAATAACTCTCAAGGAGACATTCAATTATATTGGATCATGAAAGGTGGAGGTATATTTGACACTATTTCATCAGATGTCGTAGAAGGAGTACTATATTCTTCAAGCCAGGAAATTTCAAAAATTCTAATTGGAGAAAATACAAAAGTTAATTCTACCATTGCCTTGTGGCCGACAAAAAGAATTGACACAACATATTTCAAGGACAGAGAAATAGGTCTTTCACCAAGCACAATCTCAGGTATGCTAGCTTCTCAATCAACCTTTATGCCCATTATAATCATGATGTTAATAATTTTTGCAGGACAGATGATTATCTCTTCTATGGCTCTTGAAAAGGAAAACAAAACGCTAGAAACTTTGCTTACGTTACCAGTAAAAAGAACAAGTATTGTAACAGGTAAAATTGCAGCTAGTGCCTTTATTGGACTTCTTTTTGCTATAATATACATGATTGGAATGAATAATTATTTTCAAGGATTCTCTGGATTTGGTCAAATGAATCTAGCAGATTATGGACTGACATTGAGTGGCCAAGATTTTATTTTGGTTGGTATCTCTTTATTTATTACTTTGATTTCAGCACTTGCTTTATGTATGTTACTTGGTACTTTTGCGAAAAACTTCAAAAGTGCACAAACGCTTGTTTTCCCTGTAACTATGCTTGCTATGATACCAATGTTTATCACTATGTTTTTTGATTTTGATACGTTACCTCTAGTATTTAAGGTTCTACTTTTTGCAATTCCATTTGCCCATCCTATGATTGCAACTAGAGCACTTATTTTTGACAATTATTTACTAGTTATATCTGGAATAATATACGTTTTCATTTTTGCCGTTATCACCATTAGTATAGTAGTATGGGTGTTTAAAACTGACAGATTACTTACCGGTAGCACACGTAGAAAAAAATTCAAATTATTTGGACGGAAAATATAGAATCAAATTACATTCAAACATTGTTTCAATGGAGAAAAATATCATCTTCAAAGAAATATTGTTTATTTTATAACAAATATTTAAATATTAATATTCCTTTACAAATATATGTATGGGGGAAAATAAATGAAGAAGAAAGTAATTGGAATTTTAATTATCGGTATAATAATATCTAGTGGTTTTGTTGCTGCTGAAAAAAATAGTTTAAAACCTGACGAGAATATTGATTTCGAAAACAAAATAACTGATACTTATGCAAACATAGTAAGTTATCAAAACGAAACCGAGGTGAAAACAACAGGTCCAATAGCTCCATTACTTAATATTGCTGAAGTCACAATATTTAAAGGACCTTACATAAAGACGATGATTATAAGATTAATCTTATCTAGTTTAAGAGCATATTTTTTACTACCTAATATTTCTTTCAGTGTTAATGATTTGACCTTTGTTGTAAATTACGGTAAAAACGTTCCTAATATGATGATATTTAACCAATTTTCTTTCAATACTACAGTTATTGAAAATGGGAATGAGGATATTTATAACAAAAGACATTTTCTTGTAATATCAGGTTTTGATGGTACATTTGGATTCTGTAGGGCAAAGTTTTCGTCATTATCACCTGCTAGATTCAGATTTGAAGGAACGTGTGACGATGTTTTAGTTGCATCTTAAAATACTTCCTTTAAACAAAAACTAGCTTATGAATATAGGAAATTATTAAAAAATATCTTCAATTTAAGGATTTTAGGGTTGAATATTTCAGAATTTGTATTAGGTTAATTATACTTTTAAAGATTTTTATTATTATATTTATTTCTAACTGCTAAGTATATTATTGGTATCCCAATTGCATAAATCAAAATCCACACAAATTTGTCCCAAAGAATAATCTCCTTTAAATTTGCATCTAAATTTATTGGGGTTATAATTAAAAAAATAACTAAAAGTATGAAATAAACTAAAAAATAAAAAATTACAAAAAGTAGATCGCCTATCTTATAATTAGCAACATTTTTTTGCTTTTTTCTTGTTGTTTTCTTACTTTCTCTTTCATTGAAAAAAGCATCTAGTTCTTTTTTCTCTCTTTCATAAATTAAATCGTCGATTTCATCTCTAATCTCTGAATATGTTTTACTTTTCCTGATTCCCATATGTTTTAACAAATGATTTTAAGTTTATTAATATTTTCATTATATTATATAAAAAATAACATCTAGAAAGTTATTGTTTGAAAATTAAAACGGACGTGGCGGGATTCGAACCCGCGATCCCTGGCTTAGAAGGCCAGTGCCATATCCAGGCTAGGCCACACGCCCATAAAATATTCTATCTGCAAATAACTTCTAATCTATAGCAATATGTATAAAAGTTGGCAGTAATAAAACCTTTATTAAATAAAATTATCGACAAAAAAACCACCAACTATCAAAAATATTAACCATTAATAGAAAAATCTTTTTTATGATACAAAAATATAAAGATTTTCTAATTATCCGATTTGAGTAATTTACAATTTTTATATGCGTACATCCAATATGCTTTTCCTGGATTCAGAAATGCAGATTGCTCATATTTTTGATTGATTTCATCCCATCTGTAAATAAGGCCTAGGATAATGCTTTCGTTAACAGCTTCCTGCCACGTATAGGACGTTTGGTTGTAATAAACCGTAATATTATATTTTCCTATTGTTATATTTTGGGGAATTCCAATTATATTCCAACCAGCGATTGCATCTGTTATGTAATTGTTTTCAACAAAGTTAAGATTGTTTTGAAACCATAGAGTGCAATTAGTATATGCATAAACCCAGTATCCATTTCCAGTAGAAAGGGTAACCGTGGATTCATAATTTTGAATGCTTCTATTCCATTGATAAATATAATCTAATACAATATTATTATCCACTGCTTCTTGCCATGAATATATAGACTGATTGACACTAACAATTACATCTGTTTTATTTATTGAATTATTAAATGGTATAGAGACAAAATTCCAACTAGAGAATAATTCACATATTTGTATTGTATTAGAACAATGAAGTATTTTTATACAGAAATTGTCAATACCTGCCTCTACAACAGAACCGTCATTTAAATCAGATGCTTCAAAGCGTACTTTAATTTTATTTGTTGGTAATACAAATCGGCTTAAGATAAAACTGTATTCGTGCCAATCTTTAATAGCAGGTGTATCAATCCCTATAGTTTCCACTAAAATCCAATTTTCTCCATCATCATTTGATATATATGTCTTAAACAAATCGTTATTCGGATCTGCTCCAAAATTGTTTGTGTACCATAAGGCATAATCAATTTTTGCATCAATACCGGCAGATAAATTAAAGGTAGGGGAAATTAACCAGGTTATTCCACCATCAACATCTGAATTTCCTGCCTCATTATCCGTTAAATAGCAACTACCTGAGCCATTGTAATCAGTAGGTGGATCTCCACGATCACCATCGCCAACAGGGGTTCCACGCTCCCATGCTCCATCAGTTAGATTGGAATCATTTTGCACTGCCCATCCTAAATCAGAGTCGAATTCGTCAGAAAAAACCGTCGTTAGTTCTCCAACTAGCGAACAATGTGTTTTATTAGGTGCATTAGGTGGATTATATGTTAGTCCACTTAAATTCCCCTCAGCTGTAAAATAGTATTCAAGAATATCACCACAAACAGAAGGGGGTAAAATAGCTTCATATAAATTTTCACTTATTGGTTCTAAGGTTGAATTATAATATGAGCCGTTGTCATATCTATAATAAATCTTCCCTGTTCCATTAACATACATATCATTAATCTGTTCAATTTGTAACGTTAAATTTATTGAATTACCTTGGGGGACTGACTCAGGAATACCGTCTGGGATTTTTATATTGATCTTTGGAGTAACAGTATAATTAACATAACAAGCTCCGTATCCAATCTGAGAAACCCCATATTCTATTCGCATATATCCATCTTCTCCCCAATCTGTTCCCCAAGAATTGCGCAAAATCCATACTCCATCTGATCCTTGACTGTCATTCCAACCAACCAAAGTTACCGCGTGATTTATTAAAGTACAAGATGGCCCATTGAAAATTCCCCCACTGTAAGATTGAAAAGCATTATTTACACATAATGCTGCTGATACAGGACCATATGTATAAATTGCCTGTTTGATGGAATCTACCGGAGGAACTCCAGAACCGGTTCCAATGTACGACCAATTATTTATAAAATAATCATGAGGATAAGGACAAGCGCATGTATCATCTGAAGCAGTGTAAGGACAATGCTCTTCCAAAACTGCACCAGTATCACCACAGGAATCATTTTTCCATTGGTGATAATCATGAGCCCACCATCCACCATCACAACCCCATCCATCTAGGTTACAGTTTACCAACCATTGTTCTGATAAATTTACTTCTAGTCCATCATTAATCTTTATGTTGCATTCTAAAGGACCTACTGTACCAAATGCCCAACAACTACCACATGAACCTTGATTTTTAATGGGAGTGGTATAATCAGTTCCATTCACATCTCGCCAATCAAAGGATTCTGGTAAATCCCGGGTTGGTAAACAAGGATCAAAACGGGCGCCAATCCACCAATTTTCAGGTTCGATTAAACCACATAAATCATCTAAAGAATACTTAGTAGCCGAGTTATTACTAACTGTATAAGTCCATTGTTCAATTTCACTTTGTTTTTGCAATAGATTAATATCAAATTCAGTAAGACCAGTTGATGTTATTCCTTTGTTTGATTCTAAAATTTCTTTAATACGAATTATTAAGTTGGAAGGGTTAAAACGCTCACCTAAATCATAACAATCACAATAAGCATTTGTTGATTCGGCACACAATATTAACAATAAGAATATTGCCAGCAGAAAAATTACTAGGAAGTCATTTTTCCTCATATTTTATCTAAATAAATAAATGTAATAATAAAATTTAAATGTTTGGCATAAAATAAAAAAATGAAGCGCTGAGGGGGAGATTCGAACTCCCGATCCCCAGATGGAGAACCGGCTCTCAAGGCCGGCGCGGTAGGCCTGGCTTTGCTACCTCAGCATGAAGTGGAATAACAGGATAAATAATCAATGGTTAAAAAACCCTCTTATTTTTCTTGTTATATTATAAAAATTTTTTAGCAACATTTAAATAAAAATAATCAATAAAAATTACAAGGTAAAAAAATGAAAATAAAAAATGGCTTAATAATTGTCATAATGTTACTTCTTATTTTGCAAATCTTTATTCCATTATCTATTGGGAATAAAAATGAAATTTTATCAAAACAGACTGCAAAATTTAATAAAAATTGTCCATCCAACGAAATTATAGTAATAGCACCCAACTCAACGTTTTTTACTACAAATAGTTATAAATCTTATGTTTCATATCGAGAAAACCTAAGTTTCAAAGTTACTAGTATATCTCTTGAACCTTTAGGAAATATTGATGCGGATAAGATTCGTAATTTGTTAAAATCTAGCTTTTTAGATGGAAAAAGACGTTATTTACTGATCCTAGGAGATGAATATCTTGTACCTTTAAAATATTGCTATAATGATCCTAGATACTCTTGGATAAAAGTATATTCTGATTATTATTATGCAGATCTAGAAGGTGATTGGGATAAGGACGAAGATGATAAATTTGGCGAGTTTAAAGAAGACGAAGTTGATTTTATTGATCCTGAGTTTTTAGTTGGTCGACTTCCGGGTAAAACACCTCAGGAAATAGACCATATTTTAAACAGAACGATAAAATTTGATAAAAACACTGGAAAGTGGAAGAGTAATGTATTGCTTGCAGGTGGAACAATTTCAGTTCCTGGAGATTCAAATATTGTCACAACTCTAATTGATAGATATTTTACATTTCCAAAATTTAATGTTACAATAATCGCAGATGATTGGATTTTATTTATGAAACCCGATATTGTGTTAAACAAAACCTCCTTTGGCGATACTTGGAAAAATGGAGCATTTGGACTCGTTTATGTTGTTTCACATGGTTCAGAAACAGGATTATTTTACAACTCACCATCTGGAATGGTAGAATTTTATGAAATTAATGAGGTATTATCTCTAAATCCAAACTATCCCTCAGTATTTGTATCAATTGCCTGTCAAAGTAACACTCAATATACTGGAAAAACGCTTGGAAAAGAATTAATCTTATTCCATTCAGTTGCTGCAATTGGAGCAACTGTACCAACTCATCCAGGCAAATACTTTATATCTGGTGCATGGGCCGAGATATATTTTATTCGTGAATATCTTAACAAAGCAAAAGATTTAGGCAATGCTATACGAATTACAAGAGCAAAATACTTTAATAGATTTGTGGCTTTGAATAATGATATATATTGGGGAAAAATACTTCAAACAAATCTAATAGCCTTTTTAATATATGGAGATCCGCTTGTAAAAAATTTTTAAAAGGATATTTACTTTAAAAATAACTATGATCTTAAAACAATTTCAATATGGACGCCATCTGGAACTTGAATACGCATTAGTTGACGTAAAACCCTGTCGCTTGCATCCAAGTCTATCAACCTTTTATGTATTCTCATTTCCCAATGATCCCAGGTCTCTGTTCCTTCCCCATCAGGAGATTTTCTACAAGGAACTTTAAGATGCTTTGTAGGTAATGGAACTGGTCCATGTATTGCAACACCTGTTCTTTCTGCAATCATCTTAATTTGACTGCATACTTCGTCAAGTTTTTTTGATTTTGTACTGGTTAATGATATTCGCGCTTTTTGTGATGGCATCCTTTGAGACTCCAATTGTTATAAATAAAAAGAAAAAGGAATGATTTATTTTGCTTCTTCAACAGCTATACATACACCCGCAGCAACTGTTTGTCCCATATCTCTTATAGCAAACCTTCCAAGTTGTGGAATTTTCTTTGAAGGCTCAATTACCATAGGTCGAGTTGGAACAATTTTTACTATTGCTGCATCACCCGTTTTTATGAAATCAGGATTCTCTTCTTTTACTTGACCGGTTTTTGGATCAAGTTTCTTCTGGATTTCTTCAAATCTACAGGCTACCTGTGCAGTATAACAATGGAAAACAGGAGTATATCCTTTAGTTATTACAGATGGGTGGTTAAGCACCATAATCTGGGCAGTAAATGATTTTGCTACAGTTGGTGGGTCATTTGTGGGTCCTGCAACATCTCCTCTTCGGATGTCATTTTTGTTTATTCCTCTCATGTTTACACCGACATTATCCCCTGGAATGGCTTGTGATATTTGTTCATGATGCATTTCTATAGTTTTTACCTCTCCAGTTGCCCCACCAGGTTTTGTACTAGGTTTGAAAATCAGATTCTGACCCGGCTTCATCACGCCGCATTCAACCTTTCCAACAGGGACGGTACCTACACCTTTAATAGTATAAACATCTTGAATAGGCCATCTAAGTGGTAAATGGGTAGGCTTCTCTGGAGGAACAAAATTGTCAATTGCTTTCAAGATTGTTGGTCCACTCCACCATTCTACTTTACCTTTTTCTTTAATATTGTCACCTAGCCAAGCAGATACTGGAATGTATTGTATTTGTTCATCCTTGTATCCAACGTTTTTAGCTAGTTTTTCAACCTCATCTTTAACTGCTTCAAATCTGTTTTTGTCATATGCTGGTTTTGTATCATCCATTTTGTTGATTGCAACGATCAGCTGTTTTACACCAAGAGTTCTGGCTAAAAACATGTGTTCTTTTGTTTGAGCCATGATTCCTTCTGGAGCTGCAACAACTAAAACTGCAGCATCAGCTTGTGATGTTCCAGTAATCATATTTTTAATAAAATCTCTATGGCCAGGAGCATCAATTATAGTAATATAGTATTTATCCGTATCAAATCTTTTATGTGCCACATCAATTGTAAGTCCTCTTTCACGCTCTTCTTTCAAGTTGTCAAAAACCCATGCAAGAGCGAAAGTACCCTTCCCTTTTGCTTTTGCTTCCTCTTTATATTTTTCCACCATATGTGCTGGGAATTGCCCAGTTTGAAGCAATATTTGTCCAACTAATGTGGATTTACCATGATCGACGTGACCGATAATTGCCAAATTCATATGTGGTTTATCTGCCATAATTTTACCTCCATTTAGGTACATTTAAATTTAGTATTTATTCTTTTTCATATGTCCTTTCTTTAATAAGGATTTGATAGCGTATACTCTTCTTATTTATAAGATTTACCTAAGAGAAAAGGGCATTAATGCTATCCTGTTCTTATTGAACATTTTTAATAATATTTTCAACAATTGTTTTATATTTGATAGATAATTTTTTAGCTTGATTAGTATCTTTGGATTCCACATAAACTCTAAAAATTGGTTCAGTACCAGAAGGACGCATCAATATCCATCCTTCTTTTATAAATAATTTTACACCATCTGTATTATCAACTTTAAGAATTTCTTTTTCGTCTTTCATTTTTTCTGATAGCAATTTTAAAACATTATCTTTTTTCTCATTTGGACATTCTAATTTAGTTTTATACATTTCGTATTTTGGAATTTTCTTTATTAATTCTGACATTGATTTTTTTTCCTTAGACATAATTTCAAGTATTTTTGCAAGTGACATCGATGAATCACGACAGTATTGAAGTTCTGGAAAAATCAAACCGCCATTTTCTTCTCCACCAAAAATAGCATTTTTTCCTTTCATTACTTTTGCAACTGTTGGTGAACCGACCTTTGTATAAACCACCTCACCCCCATTCTCTTTTATTACTTCTTCAAAACATGAGGAGGTTGTAACAGGAGTAACTAAAATTCCCCCCTTTCTCTCACAGGTTATATATTTCCCAACAAGAGTTAACGTTTTGTCTCCCCACAAATATGTCCCATTTTCATCAATAAAAATCGCTCTATCTGCATCACCATCTTGAGCTATTCCAAAAGAAACGCAATTTTCTTTTACCTCCTTGATAAGTTCAGTTAGATTTTCAGGAGTAGGTTCAGAGCTTCTTTTGGGAAAAGTTCCATCAGGAGTTACGAATAAAGAAGTAACCTTGCAACCTAATTTTTCTAAAAGGACAGGAGTTACCAAACCACCTACACCGTGGCCACAGTCAAGTACGATATGGAAATTCTGTTTTTTTATAAGTTCAACATCAATTTTTGATAAAATACCTTCGATATAAAACTCATTTGCATGATCCCAGGTTGAGTAATTTCCGACATTCTGCCAATCTGCAATATTAAATTTCTCTTCAAAATAAATTCTTTCAATTTCTTCCTCAGTATCTTTATAAAATTCTGTCCCATCACTTGTAACCCCTTTTATTCCATTGAAATGTGGAGGATTATGAGATGCTGTTATGATAACACCGGAATCAAAATCTTTTTCTTTGACAGCATATTGTAATGCAGGAGTTGGGACTAATCCTAGATCAACAACATTACAACCTACAGAAAGTAGACCTGAGGAAATAGCAGATTTTAACATACCATTTGATAATCTTGCATCTGTTCCAATGGCGATTTTAGGTATTGTTATTTTTGTTTTTAAAAAAGTACCCCATGCCTTTCCAATTCCCATGGCAAGTTCACAGTTCATATCCTTGTTAACAACGCCTCGTATACCATTTGTACCAAACAATTTAGTCATTTATTCATCCTTTTAACCTATGTTCTTTAGTTGGTCTATTACTTTCTCAGTTCTATTTTTAAATTCAGCTGTTAATTGATTTAAAACAGTTGCATTGTTTGCTTCTACAGTAAGACGAATTATGGGACTAGTATTTGATGGTCTTATAAGTATCCATCCTTTTTCAAGTTCTACTCTAATACCATCCATTGTGTTTACATTTTCAAATTCATTTGAAAATTCCTTTTTTAAATGATCAACTACATCGAATTTAATTTGATCAGAACATTCAATTTCTTCTTTATTTGAAGGATATACATGTATTTCTTCAAGCATTTCATCAAGATTCTTGTCTGTATTATCAAGAATTTCAGCAATTTTTAACGGAACAACTATTGCATCATCAAATAAAAAATATTCAGGAATTATCAAATGCCCAGATGATTCTATCCCAAGAGGAGATTTTTCTTGTTTTGCTTCCAATGTTAAAAATGTATGACCGACTTTTATCTGTTTAATGTTAAAGCCAAGTGGTTCAAGTTGTTCTTTAACGGTCTTTGAACATTCTACATTTACAATAATTGTTCCTTTTTTTCCACTTAGGCCGTATTTACCAATAATTATACCTGTTAAGTCAGCAGATAGAACCCTGCCTGTATTATCAACGATAACCGCTCTGTCTCCATCCCCATCAAATGCTACACCAAAATCACATTTATTGTTTTTTATAGTGCTAACAAGAACAGATAAATTTTTTGGCTTTGGATCTGAAGGTCGTTTTGAAAACAAGGGATCAGGCTCACAGAAAACATTTACAGTTTCTAAACCTAATTTTTTAAATATTTCAGGTGCTGAAAGTGTCATACTGGCTCCACCACAATCCAATGCAACCCTCAGTTTCTTCTTAAATGAAAATTTTGTATCAAAGAAACTACTGTAACTTTGTTTCGGGTCGACAGTTTCTACAATGCCTACCTCTTTCCATCCAACCAAATCAAGGTTATTTTGTAATGTAAGATCACGAATTTTAATTAATTCCTCTTCTGGAAGTCCAACTCCATCTCCATAATAAAATTTAATTCCATTCCATTCAGCTGGAAGATGACTTGCTGTTACAAACGATATAAGATTTGTTTTTAATTCCCCTCCCTCAAATAAAGTTTGTCCAAATGATGTTGTTCCACAGTAAGATACATGTACACCTACTGCCGATACACCAGATATAAAGGCATGAACCAATGATGGACTAGAAGGACGAATATCATTACCTGCCACTATATGATTTCCATTTACAATATTTTTTACATAACTTCCAACGGCTAGACCTATTCTATAAAATAGTTCAGGAGAAATATCTTTGTTATATATTCCTCTAATATCATAAGCTCTAAAAATGTGTTTAGAAATATTAATTTTCATTACACAGAAATTATAGGTCTCTTATAAAAACCTGATTGAAAACATTGTAAACAACTGAGGCTATTCTCCAATTACATTGCCTATTTGTTTATTAGGATATCCCTCTGGAACGTCTTGAGTCCACACTATTTTGTTATTAATTTTAGTTTTTTCTTGTAAAATTTCATTATCCCCAACAGCAGTATTTTCAATCTGAGAATTATCCCCAATCTGACAATTTTCGCCTATTACACTATTGTTAATAACCACATTATCGCCGATTTTTACTTTATTAAGAATAACAGCTGATCCAATTTTAGAATTTTTACCCACAAAAACATTGTCTCCTACACAAGATTGATTTAAACTACCAACAATAGTAGAATTATTTCCGATAAAATAAGTCAGATTTTTATTTTTTATAAGAAGTTTGTTGACATCAATGTAACTTTGAATTCTTCCAACATCAATCCAAAAGCCTTTAAATTGATAACCATAGAATTTTCCAGTGTCTTTAATTATCTGTGGAAAAATTTCTTTTTCCATTGAAACCAAATGACCTGTTGGAATATAATCTAATACTTGGGGTTTTAACAAATAGGCACCTGCATTAATTAAATCAGAGGGGGCATCTTCAGGTTTGGGTTTTTCAACAAAACCAATTACATTCCCATTATCTTTTATATCTACAACTCCAAATTCAGATACATTTTTTACTGGCCAAAGGGAAATTGTACAATATGCGTTATTTTTTTTATGATAATTTATCATTTCATTTAGATTAAGTGAGCAAATTGTATCAGAATTCAGAACAAAAAATGGACCTGATATGTGTTTTTCTGCAAATTTTACCGCTCCTGCTGTCCCTAAAGGTTTTGACTCATCATTTACTATTATTTCCTTATCGATTTCAAAATTATTGAAGTACTCTTCAATTTGATCTTTTCTATAGTTTACAGCAATTATTACTTTTTTAACTTGATTAGGTAATGTAGAAATTAAATGAGAAATCATCGGTTTATTAAGTATAGGTAAAAGTGATTTTGCTTTTGTATAAGTAAGAGGTCTAAGTCGGGTTCCAAAACCTCCTGCTAAAATAATTGCTTCCATTTACTATACTCCATTTGAATTGAATTATTGTGAATCCTTAATGGTAATTATACATATTAAATTTCACGTATTAAAAGAGGAAATTTTATCAAATATTATAAAATTATGAAAACCATTTTATATTAGATGGTTATTATTATTGTTGGGGGCAATAATGAAAATTATCAATAATTACAAATTAACAATAATTACAATAATTATAGGTATAATATTAATTGGAACAACAGTTTCTGGAATACCATCAGCCAGAATTTTAGGTAATAAATTTTATTCAGATATTGAAATTATTAAGGGTAAATTTGAAAATCCGGGACCTGAGAATTGGGCATTGCTTTTTGCAGTTGGTATTTATAAAAATCACCCAGAACAGAATCGTGATACGATGTTGGAAGAGGTAGAAGATTTTTATACTGCTCTTATTGATGCTCCTGAATGGCAGGCAGATCATATTCATAAGGTTACAGGGACTGAAGCAACAGGCAGAAGATTGATAAAAGAATTGAAATGGTTAATTGATTCAGAAGACAGTGACGATATATCATTAGTATACATAACAACTCATGGTGCTCCTTTAAGAGGTTTTAGCGGAGCTCCTATTGATCTTCCTCCTTTTGATGAAAATGATGGTGCCGATGAAATCCTTGTAATGTATGAAGGTTTTGACAAATGGTATGCATTTATCTGGGATGATTTATTGAATTTCTTTTTAAGTCAATTAGAGTCTGAAGGAGTATGTCTTGTAGTAGACAGCTGTTATAGTGGTGGATTTAATGACCCTCCTTTTAACTCTAAATCAACTTTAAAGAGTTATTCAGCAGAATCATTTACACAAGGATTAATAGAAGACGTTGCATCTCAAGGGCGAGTAATTTGTATGTCATGTCAGGAGTACGAGTCGTGTTATGGCTCTTATTTTTCAGATTATTTTATAGGTGGATTAAACGGTTTAGCGGATTTTGGAGGAAATATAGATGGTATAAATTCTGCGGAAGAAGCATTTTATTTTTCAAAATTTTGGGTAGAAATATTCCATTCTTTTACTCCAACCATACGTGATTTATATCCCAAAAATGATCCTTCTTCAGGTGAATTACCACTTACAACTTGGGTTAAAAATTAGAATATTTCTCTTTTATTTAATAACAGTAGAATGTGAATCAATTCACTGAAACATTTAAAAACTTTGAGGAATTGCACGATTAAGAATATTCTAGCATTTATGTGTCTTTGTGGGCTCGTGGTCTAGTGGTTATGACGTCGCCTTGACATGGCGGAGGTCGCCGGTTCAAATCCGGCCGAGCCCATATTATTGTATATTCTTTTATAGGAGGGAAATATAGCTAATATCAAGTAATTTTTAAAAAAAAACAATGATATCTCCTCACCACACTAAGAAAATATGTTTTGGGTCTTTAAAATTTATGGTAATATTTTTTTATAATTTAATTTCTTTAGAACAATCACCACCAGATATCAAAATATTGAAATATGACTCGTTGTTACCCCTCACCCGTGAAAGTAAAACCAACCGTTGAAACACAAACAAATAAAAGTAAACCTACACAGACAAAAGGTATTAAAACATTACTTGGTGAACCAAAAAAAGCAGTAATAACCCTTGCAGTTCCAATGATTATTGCAATGTCTGCAAATACAATATATAATTTAATTGATGCTTTATGGGTTTCTGGTCTAGGTGCTGATTTTTTTTCAACAACCGAGGTTTCCAATATAGGCACAGGTGCACTTGCTGCAGTAGGTTTTGTAATGCCTTTTTTTATGATGATAATATCTATATCTACAGGTATTGGAATAGGTGGAGGCTCTGCAATATCTAGAAAAATTGGTGCTGATGATAAAAAAGGCGCTGATAATGTTGCTATACACTCTATTATTATTACAATAATAATTGCAATTATTTTTACAACAATACTATTTGCTTTTGCAGATACATTATTAATATCAATTGGTGCAACTGAAACAGCAAACATGGCAATTTCTTATGGGCGAATAATTTTTGCAGGTAGTATTTTTTTATTTTTTAGCAATGTAGCTTATGCAATTCTCCGTGCTGAAGGCGATGCTAATAGAGCAATGTATGCAATTATGTTTGGTGCGGGTCTAAATATCATATTAGATCCGATTTTCATTTTTACTTTGGGTTATGGGGTTGCAGGTGCAGCCTATGCAACTGTCTTGTCAATGGCAATTTCCTCTTCAATTTTAATATATTGGTTATTTTTAAGAAAGAATACTTATGTTTCATTTGTCTTTAAAGATTTTAAGTTTAAAAAGAACATTATCAAAGATATTTTTAAGGTTGGTTGGCCAGCTTCAGTCCAGCAGCTGTCTATGTCCATAACTATGATTATAATCATAGTAATCATAAATATTTCAGGTGGAGGAGAGGATGGAGTTGCAATTTATAATACGGGATGGAGATTGGTTATGATTGCAATTCTTCCACTTCTTGGCATGGCAACTGCTGTAACATCTGTAACAGGTGCAGCTTTTGGTGCAAAATCATATGATAAATTAAACACAGCATATATGTACGCTACTAAGACTGGTTTTTACATTGAGATAATTCTAGCTGCTGCTATTTTTATTTTAGCCCCATTTATTGCAGTAATTTTTACTACATCGCCTGGTGCTTTTAGAATTCAAGATGACCTTGAAATGTTTTTAAAAATTACCTGTTTGTTTTATCCTGGCTCTGCTTTTGGCATAGCATCCTCAGCTATGTTTCAAGGTACAGGAAAAGGAACCTATGCCCTTATAGCAACGCTACTAAGAACAATTGTACTTACTGTTATTCTCGCACTAATATCTACTTACATATTCAATGCGGGAATAACCGGAATATGGTGGTCTTTAGTTATTGCAAACCTAGTAGGTTCAGTAATATCATTTTCCTGGGGAAAATTATATGTTAATAACCTCCAAAAATTCGGTTTGTCTAGTGATGGATAAATATTAAATCATTGAATATACATTACTAACACAGTGATGAACGAACCTTTTCTGAGCTAAAAGCTGTGATGAAGATCTTGAGTGCTGATATAAAATTAGATAAAATCTGATAAAATATTGGCGATTTTATTTAAAAAATCCGCATCATTATTATCAAATGCATTTGGAATATCTGAATCTATATCAATTTCTCCGATAACCTTACCGTTTTTCTTAATGGGTACAACAATTTCTGATTTTGTTGAAATAAAACATGCTAGATATCTTTTATCATCCGAAACATCAGATATTATTTCGGTTTTTCCAGTTTTGGCAGCTGATCCACAAATTCCTTTACCAATTGGGATTTTTATATGTTCCGTAGCTTGTTTTCCTTTCCATTGTCCTAGAATTAAATCATTTCCTTTTACAGTATAGATTCCTATCCAACTAAATTTTTCATAATTTTCATATAGTAAATTAATACAATTTTTTAAAACAGAAGATGGTTTGTCACTAGAAATAATTTCTTTAATTTTATTTAAGGCAAGTCCATAATCCATGTTCCTCTCTTTATATTAATAATCTAAAAGACTTGTTTGTTTGTCTGGAAGGCCTAAAGTTACAGTGAGTAAATTATCTTCGTTGGGTAGTTCAATTTTGCCATATTGACCCCCCCCACCGGGTTTAATGATTACCTTATTTTCTCTGAATGCTTGTACCGCCTCTGCAATAGCAGGTGCAGTAACCCTTGCAATTTCCTGAATGTCAATCTCAAGTAATACATTAATCTCATTTTCAAAGGCTGTTATCAATTCATTCCAGCGCTTTGTAACGGTTTTAGTAAATGGATTATGTTGACCAATTGCTTTTGTAATGATTTCTGCAAGAGGAACAAGCGTAATATATGGCGGTCTATGGATAGGATGCTGTGTTATTTCAAAATCTGCCATTTCATTAATCCTATCTTTGACACCTTTTTTTATTTGCTTTCCACACCTACATCTCCATCTTCTTCTAATAGCTTCTTCGAGAGTGTAATGTGTATAACAATGTCTACAAGCTGTTTCATGATATTTGCCCTCTTGAGGAGGTAATCCAATATTACACACTGGTTTATTTCCACCTACTCTTAGAATTGCTTTTTTTATCTCACTAAATGTTGCCTCATTGACTTGAAGGCGATTGAATTCACGTCCTAATCTAACTGGATGAGGGCTATGACAATCTGAATTAGTTAAAAAGGTCAAATTATGTAATTCTTGTATTTTATCTGCAAAATCTGAATCTGCACTAAGACCCAGTTCAACAAATGAGATATAATCTGTAAGATCTTTGTAGCAATCTTTCAATGAATTATGATAAGCATACAAAGCAGTCCATGGAGTAAATGCATGAGCTGGACCTATTAATGCATCGACATCTTTTGCAATTTCTGCGAGTTCGTCCCCACTCATTGCAATATTTGGTCTACCATCTGTTTCAATATTTTTTGATTTGTGTATTACTTTTTCTTTAAAACTTTCAACAGCAGATAAGCTGGGAAAATACAGCAAGTGATGAACTCTATGATTATCTTCTATTTCCGTATTAAGTATAAACCGAGTATTATTATATTCAAAAGTGCCTTCATCTATGATTTTGCAACTTTTAATCTCTTTTAACCATCCGTCGTGAAGACAATCACCAGTTGCCATTACGTCAAGGCCTTTACGTGGAGCTTCAATTGATATATTTTTAATATTCATTCTTTCGCTTGTAGCTCCTGAAAAACGGGAATGAATGTGTAAATCAGCATTTATTATCATAAAATACTCTCCTACTTTTTAATAAAAATTAAAATTATTCTACCTCATTATCGTCTTTTTTAGATTCTTTTTCAACCATGTCTTCAAGTCGTAATTTTTTTCCAGTTTTTTCTGAGTCATCCTTTTTTTCTTCTTTTGATTTCTTTTCTGCTGATACTCCAAAAAATGAGGTGTCAGCAGTCATTTCAATTATACCAGAGATTATCAATAATATTCCAGAAAAAAACAACAAGTAACCCCCTAAGCCATATCCCCATTGGAATTCAATATTACCCGGTACATTGGGAATGCTCACTATTTTTTTTCCTCCAAAAGGAGACCCGGAGAGTGTACCTATTACCTCTTGAACATTAACACTTGAATCTCCAGTTTCTACCAGAGAATCAAATGGAATTGCAGCTAATGATAATATTAAAATAAAAATGAAGATAAATGGTGCTAAAAGTCTAATTCCTCTAAATATATACTTTTTTCCTAATTTTCTACTATCCCTAATACCAACCGAGTTGATTAAAAGAAACACAATGCCAATTCCTATCAACAATGAGAAGGGAACAGTAATTGAGCCCATTGGTATTGGACCAGTTAATCCAGGTATCTGAATTTGAATCCCTTTGATACCGTCAACTGTAATCATTTCTTCCATACCTTCAGTTTCATATCCGGGTATTCTTATATCCGAAGAAACTCCATACCATGGAATAATAAGCGAATATATTGCTAAAATAATTCCAATGATACATAGTATATTTCCGATACTTTTTATGTTAAAACCGTCAATATAAAAAATTGATATGAATCTTGGACCCAGACCAGTCTTTTTATAGCGTCTATAAATCAGAAATATTAAAATACAAAGAACAAGAACTGCCAATATTGAAAAAATCAATATAAAATTGTATACAAGTAGCTCAATAATAAATAAATTATTATCTGCCGGTAGTAACGATTCTCCCCATTCTAGGGGGTTATCCCAAATAGCGCCATCTTCTCGAAACTTTGGACCATTTGGGCCTGCCTGTCCAAGAAGTGATGCTTTGTCTGCCTCTTCTTTATTTTTTCCATACCAGCCCCATCGGCCTCCAAAATCAAGCCATGGTTGCGACTCAAGTAAAACAAGATCGTAATTAGCTGATGTTAATATCTTACCTCCGGTACCAACAACATCATTTGCCACTCCAACTACACCTGAATATGAACGCAGATAATTTGCGTGACTTCCTCTAGAAACATACACTTTAATGTGACTCTCATCCTTTTCAGCTTGATCCCAAACAGCCTTCTGTCCACTATAATGCTGACTAACCATAACTTTTTCAGGGATTCCTCCCGAAACAACCACCTGAACCATTTCCCAATCCCCTTCATGTTGATTCATTGAACCTGGATTAAATGCATAAAACATCCAATATTGAATTACTGTTGATCCGGGCATAGTGTCTACTCTAGCATATACAGTATAACTACCTAATTTGTTATTTTTATAATCATTTATGATTGCATTATCGTAAACTGAGCCCTTTTGATTGTCAAGATAAAAATCATCTGAAGCATAGTTTGATAGTTCCTCCGCACTCGGATCAATATCAATAGGCGGTATGTTCCCTATTTGGTATAAATAAGAATTTTCTATATGATATGAAACATCAACAGGAAAACAAGTTTCATCCTTCTCAAAATAGAGAATAGGTGAGAATTCCCTTGCAATATCCTCATCAGCTGCTCTAGTGCTTATAATCAAGTTTGTGCATGATAAAGCTAAAAAAATCAAAATAATAGTTACAAAACATTTGAACTTCATTTAACACCTCCTCAACAATGATATTCAAAATAAGCTATTTAATTCTTATTAAAGTATTTCATTTTTTTAGTAGTAACATTTATTAGCTTCTACTCCATATGAGAAGTACTTAAATTAACTCATGGAGATGGGATAAAAAATTGCTGGAAAATTACTCGAATTAAAGTAAGTTATAAATCAGAAGTGAAAAATATGAACAAAGACATAAATGGAGGATATGACACAGATTCAATACAAGTTCTAGAGGGACTTGCAGCAGTAAAGAAAAATCCTGCAATGTATATTGGAAGCACTGACGAGCGAGGATTACATCATCTTGTTTTTGAGGTGGTTGATAACTCTATAGATGAAGCTTTAGCAGGATATTGTATGAATATTAAAGTATCCTTGAATAAAGATAAATCTGTAACCGTAACAGATAATGGTAGAGGTATACCTGTTGCAATTCATAAAAAATATAAAAAATCTGGTTTAGAATTAGTAATGACCACTCTTCATGCTGGGGGGAAATTTGATAAACAAGCTTACAAAGTGTCTGGCGGTCTACATGGAGTGGGTGTCTCTGTTGTTAATGCACTTTCTTCATGGCTAGAAACAACTATAAGAAGAGATGGAAATGAATATTATCAAAAATTTGATCATGGTTTTCCAACTGATGCTGTTAAAAAGTTAGGGGAAACAGGCGAAACTGGTACAAAAGTTACTTTTCTCCCAGACCCAGAAATATTTGAAACAACAGATATAAATTATGACACTATTGCCACCAGATTAAAAGAACTTGCCTTTCTAAATGCATGTTTAGAAATTGAAATTACTGATGAAAGATCTGGAAAACAAGAGGTATTTAAATTTGAAGGGGGTATTCGAGAATTTGTACAACATATAAATAGAAATAAAACACCTCTTCATCCTGATCCAATATACTTATATGCTGAAAAACAAGATGTTGAAGCAGAGGTAGCAATTCAATACACTGATGGATACACAGAGAATATTTTCACTTTTGCAAACAATATAAATACCCATGAAGGGGGGACACATCTTTCTGGTTTTAAAGCGGCCCTTACTAGAACATTAAATGACTATGGTAGAAACAATAAAATTTTTGAAAATAATGAATTTAGCTTAAGCGGAGAAGATTGTAGGGAAGGCATTACGTGTATTATTTCATGTAAAGTTAGAAATCCGCAATTTGAAGGGCAGACTAAAACAAAACTTGGAAATTCTGACGTCAAGGGTATTGTAGAAAGTCTAATTAATGAAAAATTAAGTGAATATTTTGAGGAAACGCCTTCTGTTGCAAGAATAATATTGGATAAAGCAATCAATGCAAGTAGGGCACGTGAAGCTGCTAGAAAGGCAAGAGAATTAACTAGGAGGAAAGGATTGCTTGAATCTTCGGCTTTACCAGGCAAACTGGCTGATTGCTCTTGTCAAGATCCTAATAGATCTGAACTTTTTATTGTCGAAGGAGATTCTGCAGGAGGTAGCAGTAAGCAAGGAAGAGATAGAGAATTTCAGGCAATTTTACCATTAAGAGGAAAAATATTAAATGTTGAAAAAGCACGCATGGATAAAATATTAAAAAACAACGAAATTTTAGCTCTAATAACTGCTATAGGGACCGGCATTGGAGAGGAATTTGATATCGAAACCACAAGATATCACAAAATTATTATTATGACAGATGCCGATGTGGATGGCGAACATATTAGAACTTTATTACTTACATTTTTCTTCCGTTATATGAGACCAATTATTGAAGAGGGGTATTTGTATATTGCACAACCTCCTTTGTATAAATTAACCAAAGGCAACAAAGTTGAATATGTGTATTCAGAAAGAGAACGAATCGTAAAGGTAAAAGAAATGGGTGAAAAAGGTATTGGCATGCAAAGATATAAGGGGCTAGGAGAAATGAACCCAGATCAACTTTGGGAAACAACTATGAATCCAGAGAATAGAACAGTTGTAAAAGTTACTGTTGATGATGCAGTTGAAGCAGATGAATTATTTACCATTTTGATGGGAGAAAAAGTTGAACCAAGAAGAGAATTTATTGAAACACATGCAAAAGATGTGGTTAATTTAGATATTTAAAAAAGGTGTCTTTTATGGCTGATGGCTCAGTTAATAATGAAGTAATCCGTGCAATTGAATCTGAGATGAAGCGTGCATTTATTGATTATTCAATGAGTGTAATAATGAGTCGGGCACTACCTGATATTAGAGATGGATTAAAACCTGTTCATAGAAGGATTCTTTATTCTATGAATGACATGGGACTAACCCATGAAAAACCCTACAGAAAATCTGCAAGGGTTGTTGGAGACTGCCTTGGGAAGTACCACCCCCATGGTGATCAGGCAGTATACGATTCAATGGTTAGAATGGCACAAGACTTTTCGCTTAGATATCCACTTGTTGATGGTCAAGGAAATTTTGGATCTGTGGATGGGGATTCTGCGGCAGCTATGCGATATACTGAAGCGAGAATGGCCAAAATAGCAAAATTTATGCTTGCTGATATTGAAAAAGACACTGTGGATTGGAACGACAATTTTGATGGATCATTAAAGGAACCAATTGTTTTACCAGCTACCTTACCAAATCTTCTAGTTAATGGTTCTTCAGGAATTGCAGTTGGTATGGCTACAAATATGGCACCTCACAATATTTCTGAAGTTATTGAGGGAACCATCGAAGTTATTGATAACCCAGAAATATCAACCTCAGACCTTATGGAAATAATCAAAGGGCCTGATTTTCCAACAGGTGGAATTATATATGGCAGAGAGGGGATTCTAAGTGCCTATTCAACTGGTAGAGGTCTTGTAAGGGTTCGTGCAAAAACAGATATTGAAGGAGATGTAAAGAAGAGAATTATTGTTACTGAATTGCCTTATCAAGTAAATAAATCCAATCTTTTGAAACATATCGCAGAACTTGCTAAGACCAAAAGGATAGAAGGAATATCTGATCTTAGGGATGAAAGTGATCGTCGAGGAATGCGTATAGTCATTGAACTAAAGCGTGATGCTATTGAGGACGTTGTATTAAATCAACTTTTTGAACATACTGATTTCCAATCAACTTTTGGAATTCTTAACCTTGCGATAGTGGATGGCGAACCAAAAGTTCTAGCTTTAAAAGAAATTATTGAGAAATTTATTGAATATCGTGTAATTGTAATTACACGCCGAACAAATTATGAATTGAAAAAAGCAATGGAGAAAATTCATATTCTTGAAGGATTAATGATAGCTCTTAAAAATATCGATAAAGTAATCAAGATTATTAGACAAAGTAAACAGGTACAAGAGGCTAAAGATAACCTAATGCACGAATTTTCCCTTTCTGAATTACAAACTAAGGCAATCCTTGAAATGCGACTCCAAAAGCTTACTGGTATGGAAATGGAGGGAGTTGAAAAAGATTATAATGAAACAAAACAACTAATTGAAAAATTAGAGGAACTACTAAGTGACAAGCAAAACGTATTAATGGAGATAAAAAAAGAACTTCTTGATTTAAAAGATAAATTTGGTGATGAGCGGCGAACTGAAATTGTTGAAGGGGAAATTGGTATTGAAATTGAAGATCTCATTCCAGTGCAAGAAGTTGTTATTACAATTACTGATAGTGGTTACATAAAGCGTATACCAACAGAAACCTATAAGACGCAACATCGTGGAGGAAAAGGTCTTATCGGTATGAAAACTAAAGATGAAGATCTTGTTGTTGATTCTTTTATTACATCCACACATGATTATATCATGTTTTTCACAAATCATGGAAAGGCTTTCTGGTTAAAGGGTTATAAAATTCCTGAAGGAAGTAGACAGTTCAAGGGTAAAGCAATTATTAATCTTTTACCAAGATTAGAGGAAGGAGAATATGTGGAAACTGCAATCCCTATTAATGAATTTGATGATGAGCATTATCTTGTTTTTACTACAAAAAAAGGAATAATTAAAAAAACAGTGCTATCAGCATATGGAAATATTAGAGTTAATGGAATACGAGCTGTAATATTAGATGAGGATGATGAATTAATTACTACCAAGTTATCTGATGGAAAGCAGACTATCATGATCGCTTCTGCAAATGGCCAAGCATGCAGATTTAACGAAAAGGAAGTTAGAGCTATGGGACGTGTTACAAGGGGCGTCATTGGAATTCGTCTTGGTAAAAATGACGAAGTAGTTTCAATGGCAGTTGTTGGTGAAAAAGGAAATCTACTTACAATAACTGAAAATGGTTTTGGAAAAAGATCACCCATAGAAAATTATAGAATGACCCATAGAGGAAGTAAAGGCGTTAGAACAATCGTAACAAACGAGCGAAACGGAAAGGTACTTTTTGTAAGGGAAGCATCTGATGAAGATGAAATAATGCTAACTTCTAAAAATGGAATGATGGTAAGAATACCTGTCAAAGATATTAGAATTCAAGGTAGGAATACAATGGGAGTTAGAATAATGAGGCTCAATGAAGGGGATAAAGTTGTTTCCGTAGCAAAAATTATTGAAAATAATAATGAATCTGATGAAAATAATATAGAAGACTAATTTTGTTTTTTCGCTGGGCAGTTAGAATTGATACATAACTCCCATGGTTTTTTTCCTTTATTTAAAACCTTTACTATTGGGGCCTTGCAAGTATTACATGTTTTTTCTGTTGTTGCAATACTTCCTTTTTGAGGAAGAGAGTAGGTATTTTTACAATCTGGAAAACCGGTACATCCAACAAATCTTTTATTGTTTTTAGACGTTCTAATTACCATTGATTTTCCGCAACTGGTGCATTTTCCTACTGTATTTTCTTCACTTTGTGCTTTTTGTATATTGTTCTTTATTTTTATTTTATCTCTTTCTAGAGAATTCATCACTTTGGTAAGCATTTCTCTAGACGCATTTACTGTATGCTCAAAAGATTTTTTTCCTTCAGCAATAGCATTCATATCTTTCTCCAATATTGCTGTCATTTTGGGTTTGATAACATCACAATCTGATAATGCATCAATAACTGCAATTGCAGTAGGTGTTGGTATTGGAGGTGAACCAGTTATGTATTTCCTCCCATACAATTTGTTAATTATTTCATGGCGAGTTGATTTTGTTCCAAGAGAAAGCTGTTCCATTTTTGCAATCAATGAACCTTGAGTGTATCGTTGAGGTGGTTTGGTTGAATCTTCTTTTAAAGAAACACGAGTAACTTTTATGATTTCACCTTCATCCAATTCAGGAAGTTGTTTTCGTTTTTCTTTAAAATATGTATAAATATTTTTCCAATTTGCCTCGATTAATCTATATCCGTTTGCTGTAAATTTCTCCTCAGATATGTTAATTACTGTATTGCAGGTTTCTGAAATTGCATCCTTTGCTAAAGTTGCAAGAAATCGTCTACATACCAGTTCATATATCTTTTTTTGCTCTGAATTTAAAGTATATGACGGTACTCCAACTGGATGTATGGGCGGATGATCTGTTGTCCTTTTTTTACCTTGAGTTGGATATTTTCTTCCATTATTCTTTACTTCTTGTGCTTCTTTTGAAAATGGGGAATTAACCAGTTTATCTACTATATAGGACAAATTTAATGAAGGGGGATAGACCGTATTATCGGTTCTCGGATAGGAAATTAAACCAGATGTATACAAATTTTCTGCAATGCTCATTGCTTTTCCAGCTGAAAAACCAAGAGATGATGCCGATTGGAGAAAAGTTGTAGTGCTAAATGGGGTAGGAGGATATTCTTTATTTACTGATTTCTCAATTTTCTCAATTGTAGCTTTTTTACTGTCTTTTATCTTTTCGAAAATAGTTATTGCTTGTTTTTCTTCCCAGAATTGCCCTTCAATATGACTTGCAGAAAAGGTTTTTTCTTTTTTCAAAGTAGCAATTATTTTCCAATAAGGTTTAGGAATAAAATTTTGTATTTCTTTTTCTCTTTCAACAATTAATGCAAGAGTAGGTGATTGTACTCTGCCGATAGATAGAAATTCTTTTCCTAATCTTTGAGAAGTCAATGAAATAAATCTTGTTAGAACTGCACCCCATACAAGATCAATAAATTGCCTTGCTTCACCTGAACGAGATAGATTATAATCTACCTCTACTAAATTATCAAATGCATTTCTAATTTCAGAATTCGTTATAGCGCTAAATTTTGCTCTTTTGATATTTTGAATATTTTTATTATGATTTTTTATAAGTTCAATGGCCTCTACACCAATAAGTTCTCCTTCCCGATCAAAATCTGTTGCAATAATTACAAAAGGATTTTTTTCAGCGAGATTATTAAGAGTAAATGCAATTTGTTTTTCACTGATTTTTTTGTATGGTTCAACATTTATTAGTTTATGGGGAGATATTTTTCTCCATTGATTGAAATCAGGAGGATAATCAAGAGAAATAATGTGTCCTTTTAACCCAATTATCTTACATTGTTCATCGTTTCTATCAAATACATATATTGGAGTTTTTCCAAGATTTTCTGTTTTAGTTTTACCATTAGATAGAATGTAAGCAATTCTTTTAGCTGCAATATTTTTTTCACATACTATGAGTGTAGATGACATTTTTCTTGAAAACTCAACATAAAAACCTTCTATAATTAATTTGCGATGTTGGGTTTTTTTAATTAAAAGTATTTATACGTCAATGCAATTTTCCGAATTGAAAATCATGAAAATTCAGATAATAATGGGTTCGAAATCAGATATGCAGATAGCTGAAAAAGCAAAGGGTATATTAGATGAGTTTGAAGTTGATTACTCAATTAAAATTGCTTCAGCTCATAGAACACCAGATGTCCTAAAAGAGATTGTTAAAGATAGTGATGCTGATGTTTTTATTGGAATTGCTGGACTTGCCGCGGCTTTGCCAGGTGCCATTGCAGCTCATACAACCAAGCCAGTAATCGGGGTTCCTGTTAGTGGAAAAGTCAATCTTGATGCCATTCTTTCGATTATCCAAATGCCTCCAGGTATACCTGTAGGAGCGGTAGGGCTTGATAGGGGAGACAATGCTGCGTTATTGGCAATTGAAATAATAGCCTTAAAGGACAAAAAGTTATTGCTTAAATTGGAAAAATATCGAAAAGAAATGAGAGAAAAAGCAATTTCAAAATAGGTGCTAATCACAATGTTTAATGCAAAGGATTTTATCAAAAATACAGTTGGACTTCTGAAAAAAAACATCCGGGGAAAGGCATTAATTGCTTTCTCAGGAGGAGTTGACAGTACAGTCACATCTGTTCTTGTAAACAGGGCAATAGGTGACCGGCTGATTGCAGTTCATGTTGACACAGGATATATGAGAAAAAATGAATCTTCTGAAGTAAGACAATTAATGGATGATTTATCTTTAAACTATAGATTTGTGGATGCAAGTAAAGATTTCTATGAAGCCCTTAAAGGGGTGGTAGACCCAGAAGAAAAACGTAAGATAATAGGTGCAAAGTTTATAAACATCTTTGAAAAAGTTGCTGAAGAAGAAAAAATAAAATATCTTATTCAGGGGACTATAGCCCCAGACTGGATTGAATCTGGGGATGGCCTTAGAGATACAATAAAATCACATCATAATGTCGGTGGTTTGCCAAAAGATATGAAATTAAGCCTTATCGAACCATTATATGATTTATATAAGGATGAAGTAAGAAAATTAGCCAGAGAATTAAAATTAAAGATATCAGAAAAACAACCATTTCCAGGACCTGGACTTGCTATCAGAATTATTGGGGAGGCCACAGCTGAAAGAACCAAGATTGTAAGAGAAGCTTGTTATATAGTAGAAAATGAAATTGAAAATTCTGTTGAAAAGGGAATAATGGAGAAGCCATGGCAATATTTTGCAGTTCTTGTCCCCGTAAAAACTGTTGGAGTTCAGGGTGATAAAAGAGCTTATGGTAATATCATTGCAGTTCGTGCTGTTCAGAGTATAGATGCAATGACCTGTGCATACAGTGAAATACCTCAGGAAGTTCTTGATCGCATTTCAACTAAAATTACCAATAATCTAGGGGACAAAATTAACAGGATAGTTTATGATATTACAAATAAACCTCCAGCTACTGTAGAATGGGAATGAAAAATTTTGAGATGATCGTGAAAAATGGTAAAAATTTTTGTTATAGACAATGGCGGGCAATGGACCCATAGAGAATGGCGAACTCTAAGAGATTTAGACGTTCAGACGAAAATTTTGCCAAATACAACTGATTTTGAGTATTTACTCAATCAAGAAGTAAACGGTTTAGTGCTTTCTGGCGGCTCTCCACGAATAGGTTTAACAGATAAGCTTGGAAAATGTAGTGATTATCTAGAGAAGGCTGATTTTCCCATACTAGGCATTTGTGCTGGTCATCAATTTATGGCGAGATTTTTCGGTGGTGAGGTAAAACCATCTAAAATACCCGAGTTTGGGAAAATAGAAATTTTCATATTAAAAGATAAAATAAAATTATTTGAAGGAGTTCCAAAGAAATCTATTGTATGGGAATCTCATAATGACGAGGTTACGATTATTCCTGAAGAATTTGAATTGCTTGCAGAAAGCAATACATGTAAAATTCAGGCTATGCATCATAGAACTAAACCTTTATTTGGACTTCAATTTCACCCAGAAGTTGAACATACGGTGTATGGAGAAAAAATATTCAAGAATTTCATTAGAATGTGTGAAAAATAAAATTAGATTTGCCAACCAAATTTTAATCACTTTTTATAATATTTTTCAATATCACTTAATACATTGTCAATTTTTTTTAACTTATCCAACCTGTTACTTTTTTTATAATAATCACTTATTGCTAATAATAATGCATGTACCGGTGCAGGAGGACAATGTAATTTTTCTCTTGGTAGATTTCCAAACTCTTTCATTAATAAACCAATTAACGTCTCAACCGGATTGATAGTCTCAACGATTTCATCAAGATTTTTGTCTTTAACGGCTTTGGATAAAGCAGATGCTGAAGCAATTGTAACTAGACATCCAAATGATTTGAATTTCACTTGTTTAATTCTATTTTTTTCAATTTTAATATATATGTCAGTTAAATCTCCGCATATTGGATTTTTAACTCTAGCATATCCATCTGGATTATTTATGATACCTACATTTTTTGGATTTTTAAAATATTTCATCAATTTTTGATATTCATCATCCATATTTATTTCGCCCATTTGGTTTTTAATCTAAAAAATATATTGGAAATAAACTAATTATATTAAAATTTTCATTGATAATTTAGATTTGCCTCCAACTTAGTTTAAAAATTTAATTATGTTATAATTTAAGATTTTTCTTAATTGTTTTATAAAAAAAATTGACATTATTAGCATTGATCTAATTATTTTAAAGGGAATAAATACCACATTCATCTAAAAACTAAAAGCATAAGTTATCATATAAACAACAATTGTAACAAAAAGTTTTTATACTGCTTGTATATTTTTATAATTATAATGTGGGGGCTTGATTACAAAATATTTTAAAAACAAACTATTTTGCATCCTATCCTTCCCTCCCTATTCCATCTTGCCCCCTCATTCCCTCCCTTTTATTAGAATTTAAAAATAAGTTAAAAACAAAATTTTTTAAAAGTTTTTTTGAAATTATATTAAGACAAATTAAAAAATTATTAGCAAATTTATATATTATTCACTAAGCTCATCCTGTAATTCTATTACCATTTCAGTTAGAACATCTTCGAAATTTAAATGGCGATATTCTTTGCTTTTCCCATTGTTCAACTGTGTACGTGCAACGAAATACATGCCATCTTTTATTATTTCAATACTGCAAATCTGACTCATGAATTTCTTAAACGGCATTCATCGTCAATATTTAAATTTTGTCTTATTAAAAACAAATATATTTTATTTTATTGAAATTATTTTTTAATATTAAAAGAAGAATCTTATTATTTCCATCTCTTATAAAGGGTATGATTGAAATTAAATTGATCTAAAACCTTACCCACAATGAAATTCACTAATTCGTCTATATTTACCGGTTTATGATAAAAAGCAGGCATTGCGGGCAAAACAATAGCTCCGCTTTCTTTTACCGATAGCATGTTTCTTATACCAGGTAAATCTAGAGGAGTTTCACGAATTACTAGTATTAACTTTTTACCTTCTTTTAAGCAACAACTAGCTGCCCTGGATATGAGGGTATTGCCATATCCATTGGCAATCGAAGATAAGGTTTTCATACTACAAGGAGCTGCTATCATCCCATCAATTTTAAATGAGCCGCTTGCAATAGGGGAAAAAAGGTCGTCATTTTCATATAAAAAAGACGCTTGCTTTTTAAAATATTCAAATGTTTTATCTGTTTCATGTTCTATAATTTTCTTAGCATCTTTTGAAACAACCAGATGAACCTCAACATCTGATTTGATTAATTCTTCATATAGTCTGATTCCATAAATGCTGCCAGAGGCTCCGCCAATTGCTAATACTATTTTCATCGATTTATTCCTCGATTGCTTTAATAATCTTGGATAAGGTCATTCTCAAATTTTTATCTTCTTCTAAAGTTGTACCAGTAATTATTATATCTGCCCCAGCCCTTGCCTTTTCTCTTGCAGCATCTACTGTGCGAATTCCCCCGCCCACTATAAGGGGAATATCAGTATTTTCTTTTACAGATTTAATCATTTCATCTGAGACAGGATAGTATGCTCCAGAACCTGCTTCTAGATAAAGCAACTTCATCCCAAGATATTGGGCTGCAAGAGCATAACCAACTGCAGTATCAACATCCTCTTTTTCTATCAAATCGGCATCCCCCACCTTTCCAGCAGTCATACCTGGCTCAACTATAACATAACCCATTGAAATCGGTTCCAAACCAAATTGTTTTATAAAAGGTGCGCCTTTGACATGTTCTCGAATTATAAAATCGATATTCCTTGAGTTTAATAAACTCATAAAAAAAACTGCGTCTGCATACTTGCTTAAGAAATTTGCACCAGATGGAAACAATATTATTGGCAAAGATGAGTTATCCTTAATTGCTTTAACAGTATCATCAACTTGTTTCTGTGAGCGAATTGTTGAGCCCCCCACCATAATTGCACTACTACCTACTTCAGTTACAGTTTGAGCGATTTTTCCAGCATGTTCAGGTTTTTGTTTATCAGGATCGATTAACGAAAAGTGTAATTTCTTTTCTTTAGTAAGTTTAATTATTTTATCACAGATTTTCATTGTAAAGTTGAATTGAATGTGGTTGTATTTATTTTTTGTGTCTAAAAGTGATATCAGGTATACTATTTTCAGATCCAGCAGCTATAACACTAGTTCTTACATCTAAACTAATTTTCATGTCAAGATCTTTGCCATAAATGTTTTTTACAACCCCACCGGCCTCTCTAACTATCAAAGTCGCCGCTGCAATATCTACAACTCGCATAAACTCTTTACCAACGTAATACAAGTCTAATGCACCTGATGCCACCATGCACATTTCAAGTGAAGCTGAACCAAGAGAACGAATATAGTTTTGTTTACATAATAAAATTGTATTGTGATCACAATTTACACCAAGAACTAAGGATGAAAGAGTCTTTTTTGGTGGAACATCTGAAACGCCTATGCGATTATTGTTTAAGAATGCTCCATGATTTTTTTGAGCAATAAAAACATCACCAGTTGGAATATTTTTGACAATACCATATTCAATATCTTTTAATGTTGATGCTGATTTTCCAACTGCTAAAGATACAGAAAAAAATGGGATTCCCCTATATGCATTTCGGGTCCCGTCAACCGGATCTAAAACAAAAATATAATTCCCTCCGTTATCTATAAATCCAATTTCCTCGCTTAAAAGATTAACTTTAAACTTTGATTTTTTAATTATTTCTACCGCAACATCTTCAGCGATTTTATCTATATATTTTGTAGGAGTTCCATCTGCACCGATGTCAACAGTTTTTCCCATCTTGAAAAAATTCTCTTTAGTTGCTTTTTTTACAGTATTATCAATTTTATTGACAATCTTGTGGGCTAATAGTTTAATTTTTTCATCCATATATTAAAGTTCAACATCCATGCTGTTAAAAAAGTTGTTAATTAGTCTGATGGTTAATTATGTAGTTTTTTTTAATTTATACTCATAACTACCTACTAAATATACTATGAATATACCAATTATTACTGAAATAACTGTTATATATATATTCTCTGGATTTTGATTTATTAGCTCACCAGGTTTCCTTAATGCACCAATCATTAAACCAATTATAAAGGACAAAGTAACAACTCGATAATTCTTAAGTAAAAATGATAATACCTGCGAAAATGCAATTAAACCGATTATCCCACCTAGTATATAAGCAAATGCAAAAGAGATACTGGAAAAATCAAAGTGTGTTATTCCTCTAAGTACATTCAACATAAAATCATATTGCCCGAGTATCAATAATATAAACGCACCTGAAAGACCAGGGAGGATCATTGCACAAAATGTGATTATCCCTGCTATGAAGATAATAAAGATCGAATGATCAGTTTGAATTGTCTGAAGACCAACAATCAAATAACCTGATAAAACTCCTACTAATAAGAAAAATAAGGTTTTTATGTTAATTGGATTTTTACTACTTTTATATACCAAAAAGGCAGATGATATAATTAAACCGAAAAAAAATGCATAAGTATAACTAGGATATGCCTCCAACAACCATCCTAGAATATTTGCTAAAACAAGAAAAGCTACAGCAATTCCTATTACCAAAGTAATTAAGAATTTATATTTAATATCTAGTAACTTATCTTTTGATTTTTCAAAATATTTTTTATTTGAAAATCCTTTAAGAAAATATAGGACAATCTTCAAATCAATAGATTTTATTGCTTCTATCAGCTTTTCATATATGCCTGTTATTAATGCAATAGTCCCTCCAGAAACTCCAGGGATTATATCTGCACTTCCCATGAAAAGACCCTTGAGAAATAAAACTAAAGTGTGATTTACTTGTTTTTTCTGATTGGGCAGTTTTGCACCTCAGGTCAAAAGCGAATAATACTATTATATAATTATGGAAAAAAATCGTTTACATTTCTTCCTATCCCTTGTGAAGCTACCAGTTCAAAATCTTGGATGACTTCTTCACCACGTAAAAAAACATAACTTGGAAATAATCCATTTTTCCCCTCATATGGTGTCCATCCACACTTGTAATGTAAATTTTCAGATTGAATCTTTGTGATTCTTTTAAAATCAATAACAATTAAATCTGCATCTCTTCCTACTTCGATCTTACCTTTATTAATTTTTAAAAGTTCGGCTGGTTTTTCACACATTAGTGAAATTAATCTGTTAAAACTAAGTCTTTGATTTTTTACCTCATTTAAAAATAGAGGATACGTAGTTTCAATTCCGGGAATACCTGAAGGGGCTTTTTCAAATTCTTGTTCTTTTTCATCCAAAGTGTGTGGTGCATGATCAGATTCTAAAATATCAATAAATCCGTTTGAAATACCACTGCTTAATGATTCTCTATCCACTGGTGTTCTAATTGGTGGATTTACTTTAAAAAAATTTTGTTTAGAATTAATATTTTCTACATCAAAAAATAGATGATGTGGAGTAACACCTATACTAATATTCTTTGGATGGGCTTTAAGAGTTTCTAATCCTGCACAAGAAGATAGATGACATATATGTATTTTTGATGAGATGTTTTTACAGTTATCCAGTAACAATTTTATCGAGGTTTCTTCACATTCTGAAGGACGATTTTTACAGTGATCTTTAAGATTTTGTTCGGGTCTTTTATGCTTTCTAAGACACTTTTCATCTTCAGCATGTATTAAAGAAATTTTTTTTGTGTTATCTACCTCTTTTAATGCTCTATTTAAATTAATATCTTTTAAACAGAAAGATTTTGTAGTTTCTCCTAGAAAAATTTTAAAACCACTGCATTTTTTCCCAAGCGTTTTAATGTTTGTGATATTGTCATCGTTAATTCCTGCAAATATCCCAAAGTCAGTATGGCTTTTTTTCTCTGCCATATGAATTTTTTCTTCAATTGCCTTTTGAGTTGTTGTAGGGGGCAGGGTATTTGGCATATCAAAAACACAAGTAATTCCTCCATATGCAGCTGAAAGCGAACCGGTTTTAAAATCCTCTTTATTGGTATAGCCAGGTTCACGAAAATGAACGTGTATATCTATTCCTGCGGGGAGAACCAAATTATTACCAAAATTTATGTGGTGCTCACCCGTTAAAACTTTCTTTAACTGATGAATTTTACCATTTTTAATACCAATACAACAATTTTCAAATGAACCATTTATGTATGCTTTGCCTTCAAGAGTTACTTCCATCGAGATTTTTCTCCATTATTTTTCCTTTAGGTTCAATCTCGGTGAATATTTGCCCGGTAAACTTGTAAATTTTTGTATTTTTATCAAACCAAGCATCTGGTAGTAGTCCTGCTTTCATACAAGTTTGGGACAGATATTCCTCTATTCCCCAATTTTGTTCTATTGGTACTTGAGGCAATAATAAACCTTTATAGAAACCTTGCTCAACAATCAAACCATCTCTTCCAATTTCAATATTTCTGAAATAATCTTTTGAATTTGACACTGTTATAAGCTCGGGTTTTGTTAAAATTGTGATTTCTATTACGATTTTATCTATTTCATTTTCTTTAAGTTTTGGAAAACGAGGATCAGCTGTTGCAGATTTTGCCGATTCTATAATCGCATCTTTTAAGGGCATAACAGGTAGAGGAATACCAATACATCCACGTAAATTGTAGTCAGGAAAAGTATGAAGGGTGGTAAATACGCCTTGTTTTTGTAAAAAATCTCCTTTTAAATCAACTGATGGAATATTATTTTTTCTAACATGGTTTTCAACTACATCTCTAGCTAATTTTACAGCTTTTTTTCCATCTTCTAGACTAATCATGATAGAAAGTATTAGATCTTGGATAATAAAAATTTGGTAGAGTGTTACGGTTAATTGATATGTTATTCTTTCATTAATATGATATCGTATTCTCTAGATGATTGTACTTCTAAAGTCCCATCAAATGTATATCTTTCTTCAACTCCGGTTTCATTTTTCACTTGATCCACTGTAACTAGATAGAAGCCTGGGAGTAATTCAACAGTGTATCTTCCATCTATTTTAGATGTTGTAAACCCAGAGGTAGCAGTATTGTTTTCAATATCTCTATCCGGTGAAAATCGTACGGTGATATTACCGATATTACTGTCGTTGTGTTGAGTTACGCCTGTAATTGTATACGACTCTTTAATCAAGGAGATATCATAAGATTTTTTACCTATTCCTCTTCCTATTGTAAATTTACCTTCAAATGAAAATACTCCCTGATCAGTTGTTTCATCTACAGTTACATTATAACTTCCTGGTGTAACATCTCCACTATATGTTCCATTTTTATCTGAAGACAATGAAACGAGTTTAGCCGTGTTGTTCTGCACCGACCTGTCGACTCCAAAGCTGATTGATATATTGCTTATAGATGCGTTTTTGTATTTTGTTGATCCAGATACTGTGATTTTTGCCAAATCTATTGAAATATTTTCAAATGATGTAGTGTTTTCTTCAATTGTAATTTGTTCATTAGAAGCAAAGTCTAAAAATCCAGTAGTTTTATTCATTTTGGTAAGATTAAGTACATAATCTCCTGGAATTAATGAGGAAAATGAATATTCTCCAGTAACGTCAGTTGTAAGAGAATCAACTAATTTATCTGTAAGATCTGCTTTTGTATATAGTAGTTCAACATCTACATTATCTAATTCTTCTCCAGTGTCAAATTCATCATTACTGTTTTCATCGTAATAAATTGTACCTTGAACATTTCCTAACTCTGGCTTGGTGATGTTATATGTGTTGTTACCACTACTAATAAAAGCATAACCTTCATGAATAAGAAAATCATCCATTGCTGCCTGAATTAAATAAATACCAGGCCTTAGATTTGATGTATTGTAATACCCATTCTCATCTGTTGTTAATTGTCGAAAATCTCCATAATCAAGAGGTTGACCACTGTCGGGGTCAAACTCACTTATTTCGATTAAGGTAATATCAACGTCTGATAGAGGTAAATCTATTGATTCATTGTAGTCTTCTTCGTTGTCAATATTTTCGTAAATGTAACCCTCTAAAGTTGCAGGATCTATTGTGATATTAATTGTTCGTTTGTAATTTGTGCCTAGCCTCATTGCCTGTTCATCGGTAATTGGAAATAGTTTTGGATCAGTAGTACTATTAAAGATTATTGTTTTTACCGCAAATGCACTTGCACCTAATTCTACATTCCTTCTAACCTGTAATGATATTTCCCCTGCAGGAGCGATTAAATCAAACGATCCATTTTCTAAAATAGCTTTATCATGATCAACGGGTAAAGGGGCAGCTCCAAGGTCAATATCTTTTGTAACAACAATTTGAAAATCGTTTAATGGTTCGTTTAGGAATTCAACAGTTCCATTTAGCATTGCACCTTCATAATATTTTGCAATTATCACTGCTGCTCTTTGAACTCCATAATAAGGATATTGAGATATAAATTCAGCCGAGAAATGTCTCATATCCCAGCAAGGCAATTGTGCTATTTGATCTTCGAGCCCTTCTGGAATGTTTCCTATATATGTTCTATAAAACATTGTTTTGAAATAATCCTCCTTTTGTTCTGAAGGAGTATTTGTAATAGCTATTTGTCTTAAATCAGCATCAGACATGGCATTAAGTTCATCAGCAGTCCATTCTTGTTCGTTTCCTCTTGATCCATCAGGATTAACTTTGTAACCTGAATATTTTATTTGTATGAAATCATCCTCTGGATTGGGAAATTCTGTTCCACCGGCCTCTCTCAGAGCGTATAAGATTAAGCTTTTATCTGCTAAAAATGCAAATATGTTAAAAATTCCAACATCATAACCCTCAACACCGTAATATCTTATGCTATAACCTGTTACCTCTTGAATATCATGATACAGCCAAGTAATTTCTTCATCATCTAAAGTGGAGTTAAATAACTCAGTTACATCATGATATACAGCATTTTCTGGCCATTGTTCACCAACTAATACATTTTTGCTTAATTCTTCATCATATTCCTTTCCAATCTGAGTTTTATATGATGGTGAAGTTGTTGGATCTTCTATCCATGTAACAATATCATTTGTATTATTTTCACCAACATGCTTTTCAAGAACCTCGATTGTTTCTGTTGAAAGTGTCCCTCCGTTGTCCCTTAAATTTCCTTCTAGCAATCGGATTATCCATACTCCAACCCCTTCATTTTCGCTCTTTGCAGTATGGAAATTTGCAGCAGGAGGAATCCCATCCTGAAAGTTATCTGCAACAGTTGGATGCGCGCCAACAGCAGATTCATAAAAGCCATAATCCCACCAAGATATAAAAGCGGGTCTCTCATGTGGAATTTCAATTTCTATATCTTGATCATTTAGCCAATCAAAAGCATCAATCCAATATTGTTCTTTATATGAACTAGACCCAAAAGCACCGGAAAAATCCTTTCCAAAATAATCAATTTTCATGTTGCTTGTACCATTTTTGGTAACCGCACCTGGAATTGCTGCATCTAGAGCTAAAAAAGAATTGGGCATTACAACTAAAAATACAACAAAAAGAATCCCTAGAATATGGTAAATTTTTATTGCTTTTCTTAACCCGCGAATACCTCCACCGGTATTTCTGATATTTCTAACCATTTGTTTATAGTCAACTTTGTCTATGAGATACCATACTATCCATGCAGAAAGTATTGCAATTAAAGGCACTATATCATTTAGTAAACGTCCGGCTGTTCCAGCAAGCCAAATATTAACTAGAAACAATATAAAAATAAATAGATAATCTCTTCTATGTTTTTGTTTAAAATAGTAATAAAATAAAAGTATTAATCCTGCCCAGGCTAACCAATATAAAGCAGGCCCATAAGACATTACTGTTTTACTGATGTTTGCAGTTCCTGCTTCTGCAATAGTTAAATCCACCTTATTTCCGTAAATACCAGAACCATATAGTATTTCTGACAATCTACCAAGTGCAGACAAAAACGGGAAGATTTGGATTAAATTATCTAGGAAATAAAGAACTACTAAAACGATTCCACCCATACAAAAAATTGATGGTAATGATATAATCCATGGTATTTTCTTTCTATCAAGGATTATGTATAAAATACCAAATAATGCTACACCAACGGCTAACAATAGTTGTAAATCTGCTTTAAATCCATATTTTATGAATCGAACAGGAAGAGAAATAAGATATCCTGAAAATAGAATAATAATCAGACTTTGTACTACATTCCAATTCATTTCTTTGTTAAAAATATCTATTAACATCTGTACAATTGCATAAACAGCAATGACTGCAAAAAGAAATTGAGCTTCTACCCATACCATGTTTAGTGCTGCTAATGAAGTTCCTGAAAGCAGGGCGAATAATATTGATCTATAAAGATTTTTTTCCTTAATACTGAATATTAAAAATAGAAATGTAAGGAAAAATAAAAACAAGTTAAAAGAATCATGATCAAACAGGCCATAGGCAGAACCGTGGCCTGAACCTATGTGAATTGGAATAATAGCTATTAACAATGCTGCAAGAAGACCTTCTTTTCGACCAAATAAAGTTTTTCCTATAAAATAAACTGGAAATACAAGTAATGCACCAAATAAGGCAGGAATAAATTGCATTGAATAACCTAATGCATCTGATTCCTTCATAACTGGGGTTAAAACTCTGCTAAATCCTATTGCCATCATGTTTAGCAGTGGAGCTCTACCTCCGCTCCTACCTATAGGATAATTAAGTATTGGATCATTATACTCATAAAATGGATATTTTCCAGTTCTAACTGTTTCTTCAACTAACCTCATATTGTAATAAGGATCAGGCCCAGACAAATAATATGTAGTTGATAGAGAATTTCCTTCTGGATTAATTGCATCTCCTGAGATAATGTTAAAATATGAATTGAGAAATAAAACCATTAAAAATATGGTAATTAAGGAAAATGCAACAAACCAACTTTTCTTTAATTTAATTTTCTTCTCTGTTGTTTTTTTTCTTATTGTTGGTTGTACAGGTTCTTCTTCAAATTTTTTTTGAGCTCGTTTTCGCATTGTTATCACCGAGAGATAATACGGTCGTAAATCTATACCATTATATATAACTGTCTGTAATAATATCTTACAGTCAATCTAAGTAATGTCGAGCCATGGTATTTTTTTCTCATATAAAAGGATTTTTACAAAAATATAATTAAATATTAGATGTAATTTACAATTTGATATAGTAAATTTAAAGTTATATCTTTAGAAATTTAGGTAATATTAATTATTCTCAACCATTTTAATAAAAAATTATTGATTTAAAATAAATATTTTACTGAAAATTTTTAGTCTTTTTCAACAAAACATTTGATATACATTCTGCTGCTTTTACCTTACTAAACTCATTTTCTATTGTATCAGTAGATATTATTTCATCACATCCAGCAGAAATTAATTTTTCTTTTGCATCACCTACAAACAAACCGTGAGTGCAGGCAACTAGCACATTTCTTGCTCCTTGATTCTTTAATTCTTTTATAGATTGGGCCATTGTTCCGCCCGTTGAAATAATGTCATCTATTATTGCAACATTTTTGTTATGAGTATCAAGATTTTTTGGTTGGAGTTTAACTGTTGTTCCATCTATTCTTGTTTTCTCTAAATAATCATATTCGCAATTGATAATTTTTGATGCTTTCTTTGCTCTATCAATTGCACCTTTATCGGGGGCAAGAACAAAATCTATACCCTTTGTTTTAAGATATTCTGCAATTTCCGTAACAGCTGAACAGCTATAAGCAGGAACTTTAAAAAAATCAAGTAGATGTTCTTTATGAGGATCAACTGTTATCACTAAATCAGCGTGCAAGCTTACGTGTTCTGCGACTGCTCTTGCACTTATCGGTTCACCCGGTCCAAATTTTTTATCCTGTCTACTGTAACCAAAATAAGGTATGACAACAATAATCTTGCCTGCATTTGCCTCACGTGCAGCATCTTGCATCAACAATAGTTCAACAATGTTTTTATCAGGAAAAGTAGTTTGAACAAGAAGTACATTTTTACCAGAAACATCTTCTTCAAGACGAAAATAATATTCATCATCAGGAAATCTTTTACTTATTGTATTAACTAAAGGGACCTTGAATATGTTTGATAAATCCTCTGCAACAGCTTTAGATGCACTTCCAGCTATAACATACATTTTAATGAAAACAGAAATTGAAAATGTGTTTTTAGTGGTTTCGCAAAAAATTTTGAATGATTTAACGCAAATAAATAAAAACATCATGTGATAGGTTTTTTAAGTAAAAACGATTTATTTGTCTTATAAGATGAAAATAAATATTTATAAAATTGCACTGATTTCTTTACTGATTATTATTCTAATATTTGTTATCGAATTTACTAATGCTAGGACAATTTATGTTGGAATAGGAACTGATTATTCAAAAATT